>Ga0209084_1000073_pt1 | contig 97486 bp, 150 predicted proteins | sample C_130820_MF_Meta_FD_187309 | JGI IMG/M metagenome (GOLD analysis project Ga0209084, IMG submission 187309) | Freshwater microbial communities from Lake Croche, Canada to study carbon cycling - C_130820_MF_MetaG (SPAdes) (version 2) | ecosystem: Environmental > Aquatic > Freshwater > Lake... | reverse complement strand
TTAAGAAGTTTTTTGTCTGTAAATTCTTTTACAATTCTATTGAGTTTATTTTCAAGAACTTTTTGATCAGGTCCAACAACTTGATTTTTAAATGTTTTATCAGCATCTCTTGAAACAGCAAGATTAGCATTATCATAAATACCAATTTTTGGAGCAGGAACTCTATTAGCTACAGTAATTTCATCTCTATTTGATTTACGATATTTATCAAAAGAACTATCTTGAACAGTATTTTCAAGTTTTTCAAATTTAATATCTACTTCTCTACCAAGAGTAGCGGGAAGAGGAATAAATAATGTTCCATGATTATTGCCTTTAATTTCATTTTTAAAATAATTAACAACTTCTTGTTTTGATTTTTGAGAAAGATTTGCACCCTTTAAAATAATTGCATAACGAGGAATACTTTTATTTTCAAAATAATCAATATTATATTCTTTAGCAAATTTATCTCCAATAATTGCACTTAAAGCAGCAACTGCTGAAGGAACACCGTAATATGTATTAGTAGGACTATATTGTCTAAAATGAATAATCTCATTAGGATTATTATCAGAACCAATAGGATCTGGAGTTTTAGTATCCTGAAAATTTCTAAAATAAATAAATCTTGCTGCTGCTCTCTGAACAAATCCATCGCGTGCTCTTCTTATGCGAACAAAGACGGAAGGAATATGTCCAACATATCCAATAGTTCCATTTCTATTACGGCCAATTTCCATATAACCGTTACCAGTTGTAAGATAATCAACCCAAACTTTAATTAAAGTTTCAATAAAATCTTCATCAATATTAAAATCTTCAAAAAGTTCATCAAGTCTATCCTCTTCTTTTTGAAGTTCATCACGAAGTCTTGTCAACCCATCGCCTTCTTTAGAAGAAGCTTTTTCTATTCTTTTTTTTGTCTTTGTTGTATCTTCCCATCGATAACCAAGAGCAACAGTATTCATAGTTCGAGCTAGAATGCTGGCATGATGAACTGAATTTTCCTCAAATAAAGAAGCCAAAATTTCAAGATTATAAGGAGGCTGGACGAGATCAAACATCCCATATCCATTGACCATTTCTGGATCAACAAATTTAGACTCAGTGCCATCAGCACTAGTTTGATATCTTTTATTTAATTTTTGATATGTAGTTTTTACTTTTTTTGTTTGTTTTTCTAAATCAATAGGAAGTTTAAAAATATCTTTATCTTCAACTTTAATTAAATCAATAGCATTAGTATAGGTACTAGTAATATCATCAATCTCAATAATTTCTTTATTGTCTTCTATCATTGAGGCTGCGATTCTTCTCATACTAAACCTTTTCTATTTAACTGTTTAAATGCATCAACAGGATCTGGAATATCGCCATCCAGCATTCTTTCCATATGATCATCAGATTCATTATCAGTAATTTTACGACTTCCTGGCATCCAACGAGGATGACCATCAAGAGCCTCTACGCCAATATAATATTTTGCAGCATCTCTCATTTTTTTTTCAATAATAAAATCATTGATATTGCCTTCCATAGAAAGCATTCTTCCTTCATCATCGCCAAGGCAAGCACCATCTGGCATTTCCCAAAGGCAAACACCACGAAGATCTTCAACAACTACTTGTACATTTTTAAGCATTTTTCCCATATCAATAATATTATCACAGATATTGTGTTATCAAGCAAGAAAACAAAGCAAAAATGGCAGAACTATACCATTTTTGGTATAGTTCTGCCATTAAAAGATACTTTTTTGTTAAATTTCGCAAGTATCGTTGCTGCAGTACTTCTCACCTTCTGCATCAAAAGAATTACCAGCATATAGACTATTCCAATTGATACTCTTGATCTTTTTAACTGACCCATTCCAAGTATCAAGGTCAATCCTCTCATAAGGCATCTGAGCATAAGCTCCACCAACCTCAAGAATAGGAAGCATAGAAACAGACTTCAACTGACCATCAATCGAACGAAGCAAAGCGCCAATCTGACTCTTCTCATCATCAGTGAATGTCACTGTAACTGATACCTGATTATCTGCCCAATAACGCTGAGCAAGAATAGCAAGAGATGTTTTCTCCCACATCGAAACCTCACGTTCAGTACGAACCTCAGGACCAACCGTAGGAAGTTCAACAACAACGCTATGAGTTGGGTCCATAACATCAGGTTCTGCCTTATATCCCGCCTTTGCAAGAGCATCAAGCAAAGGATCATTAGTGGCAAAGCGCATACGACGAATATATACATCTGCTGTAGGCCAGTGAACACCGGGGGTGACTCCAAAGAGCAACGAGACGGTTCCAGAAGGCTTCACAGACGTTGTTTTAATAGAAGAGCGACATCCAAGCCACTCTGAGTATTTAGTGTCCAAAACTTGAATATTATGATATCCAGTATCAAGCCAAGTGCGAAGTTCAGTCCAACCATGCATCTCAGCAAAATGAGCAAGACCAGATACAGAGCAACCAATACGACGATTACGTTGCATAATAGCATTAGTCTCAGGCCAATGAGTAGGAAGAAGAGTTACAGACTTAGCATAAAGATATGAAACCTTAAGAGTCTTATTAAAATCCTCAAATGAATCATGACGAGAAATAAAGTTTTCCACAAGAGTGCAGCACTCACCGGACTCAAGAGTTTGCTCAGAACAAGGATTAGTTCCAGCAGCACGCCAATCCTTATCATTGGCAGAATCAACAAGACGGCCAAACTTACGACAAAGATCAAGCCAAACAATCCCCGGCTCTCCATTGTCACCAATGAGAGTTGCAATGTGATCAAAATTATCACCAACATTTGCAACAATAGAATTGTTAGAAGTATGTCCCCAACCATTCGCTCCCATACGCTCGGGATTAATTTCCCAATTCTTTAGATTAAGAAATTCCTGATCATTTGCGTCTCCAAGCGCAATCTCAGCAGAACGACGAACATTACCAGATACAACACACTTGCCAATCTTATTTTGAATATCGACAATATCAGTGGCAGTAATCTTATCTCCACCACGATTATCAAATTGCTTTTTGAGAGAAGAATGAAGATCAATCAATGGACCCGGACCAGCAGCAACACCGCCAAATCCCCTAATAGGTTCACCGGAAGGACGAATCTCAGAATAGTCAAACTCAACAGTATTCCTATTAGCAAAGAAATAAGACTCAAGCAGAATAGAGACTGATTCAAACCAGCCCTCACGCGAGTCAGGGACAACAAATGTCTTGATATCAGAATTGGGCTGATGAATCTCGAGCTTCCCTGCGCCCTTAGTATCAAAACCAACGCCAACACCAAGCATTGACATTTCCATTAAACGAACAAAAGGCCATACTGCATCATGTACGCTACGAGGAGAAATACTTTCAGTAGAAAGGAAAGAACAGTTCTGAAGGGCAGCAGAATTCTTGCTAGCATGAACAAACTCAGTCCCCATCATCCAAAGGCCACGACCGGGAGGAGTCCACTTACCAACGAACAAACGCTCATATGCATCTTGGGCAGTTGCCTGAGCCTTACGCTCATTCCAAGGAAGACGATTCTCCTTGCACCAATCCTTCTGAATAGTAAAAGTTCCTTCAATAACTCTTCGACAAGTCTCAAACCAACGTTCTTTAGTCCCATCGCTTTTGCGACGAGAATACTTTGTAAGAAATGTTAACTCACCAAGAGAGTTGCCTCCACCAATAGGGAAGCCCCAAGGAACATTACGCTCCTGATAAGAAATAATAAAATCTTCTGCCAACTTGAAACTCAAGAAGTCTGTACTTCCCACTTTTTCTCCTATATTATTATATTATTTTAAACTCTTTGAGAAATTTTTTCCCCAAGAATATTTACAATCAAATCTGCTACATGATCCCACGTTTGTGTGTTGTGAATCATAGTAGCAGAGTGAAGTGTCTTTTCCTTCACTTGCTCGTAATTTTCGTAAACATATCTCATTTTATCACGAAGATCATCAAGGTCTGGATCAACCCAGTCACCAAGATGAACCCCTTCGCCCCGTGCTGGATGCGAATCCAATGGTACAGACATTTCAGCAAAATCTGCACAAGCCGTTGCATTAGTTACAATTGTAGGTAGACCTGTAGCTATGCCCTGAAATGGGATTAATCCAAATCCTTCTCCATTAGTTGGATATACAAGACAATGAGCAGCATTATATAATTTAACTAAATCTTCAACAGATACTTTATAATCAATAGATAAAATTTGAGGATGAAATTTAGCACTTTTAAAATCTACACCATTTTCATAAAATCTACATTCAGTAACTTCATTAGATTTAAGTACAAGAATAACATTAGGATTACCATCAAATAAATCTATAAATGCGTCAACTACTCTTTGCCCACCTTTTCTTTCAGTTGGCCCTCCAACATGAAAAAAGACAAATTTTTCTTGAAGATATCTATTTTCAATTTTCCATAATTCTTGATCAATTCCATGAGGAACTAGCCGAACAGTTTTATTTACATTAAAAGAATTAAATACATCAACACAATACTGTGAAGTAGTCCAAATTTCATTCATTTGATTCATAGTGTGAGGCCAAGATTCTGGAATAACGGATGACTCCCAAGGAGTATATCCAATCCGATACTGATCTGGCTCACCTCTATAATATTCAGGCTGAATAAAAGAAATATGAGTTTTTGTTTCTCTACTATCGAAAGAAACTTTTATATGTTTATTTTTAAGTGCTTCTATTGTTTTAATAGCTGCATAGCCATAACCAATTCCATCGCCTAATCCCGGAGGACTAAACCACCCAATTTCATTCATTTTAAATCTTTCTTTATTATTCCTAGATATCTAGTCTAGCATAAATCAGAAAAGACCTTCCCAAAAACCCTCAATTTTACTAAGAGTTTTTGGAAGACTTGATGGATTTTTTGTAGCAATACCAAGTTTAGAGTATACTTCTCTAGCATCAGCATCATTGTCAATTGCTAAAGTAATATTATCTGATTTAAGTAAACTTTGAGCATGATTTCTTTTAGACTCCAAAGTATACTGATGTCCATGACCTAAACTATTCATATAAAGTCTATTGAACTTCACTCCAGCATTTTTGAGTGCTTTTGTAGTAGAAGCTCTATCAGATTCTGGTCTTCCAGTTGAAATATAGATTTTATATGTTTTTGATTTTTCATTTACCCAAGCAATAGTTTTATCAATACCATTATTGCCACTAAGTAATGTTCCATCAATATCTACAATAATTCCGGCCATCTAATAGTATATCATTGATTATCTTTATAAGCGTCCCCAATCTAGGAGTTGAACCTAGCTCAACAATGTTAGAAGCATCGTTTGTGCATCCGGCACATTGGGGGTAGTTTGTGACAGATATGTCACTATATTAAATTTTAGTACTATGTGACAAATACGTCACTACACTACCATTTATCGGATAACTACGCTACCGTTTATCAGGAAATTTCTACACAGTTCATATTATGGTGCATAGATAATTCATGATATGGGCCTATCGTCCAACTGCTTTGCGGAGTGATCGTGCTGCCACACAGAAGCGTTTATCGCAAGTACATTCATGATACTTCTCATTGAATGGCAGATCACCATCGTCAGCATCGGCCCATTCGGTAATGAGGGAGCGCAATCGCTCAATCTCATCGGCAGCTTCACATTCAACGCAGAGTCCAGCATCAAACTGTCCTGAACGTATGCAGGGGTTCATATTTGCTCGCAGTCGTTCCACGATGTCACTCATCGCCCCACCGCCTGACGAAGTGCATCATAAGCAGATTCAAGGGAGTCATGCTGTTTATCACTCAAACCCTCAGAATAAATATCATCTGCATCAGCCCATGCTTCAATAAGAGAACGAAGATCATAAATCTCATCAGCAAGAATTGCAATAGCACAAGTAGGATGCCACTGCCAACAATCTGCTGAATGAGTACGAACTATATCATCGTCCCATTTTTCAATAATGCTATCCACAGTATTCATACTTTCTCCTTTTGATCATAATACTATCCATAAGATACTTTATGGCTATCATACTATCCAAGTGCGGGTAGTGGGATTCGAACCCACACTGAAGCGGTTTTAAGCCGCCGTCCTCTGCCAGTTGGGATATACCCGCTAGATGTTTGCGGGGGAGAGATTTCTCTCTCCCCCGCAGCACTGCCTTCACACGGCTTTGCGCTTCGTTCGGACTATATGCGCTACGTTCGCAACAATTAAATTATATCACCTAGAAATTCTGATAGGGAAGGAATCCGGGATCAAGGATAAACTTTGATCCAACCTTCTCAAACTTCAGAATACCAATACGGGGACGAGACTTATCACCATCAGGATAAATCTCCATATCTGTCATATTAGGATCAGGAAGTTTCTCTCTAGAAATTCTTACATTGGGCATTATTTCTCCTTATTATAGTGAGTACCCCCGGAGGGAATCGAACCCTCATGGATTGGTTAAAAGCCAACTATTCTACCATTGAATTACAGGGGCTAACTGTCAAACAGGCCAGATATATTCCAAATCATACGGCTCTGTCCAACCGAACTGCGAGTAGAACTCTACATCCTTCCGCAGCAGATTGCTACGGTGTGAAGCGTGAAATGCGTCACTTCCCATCCACTCTGGATACGAGAACTCAGCATCAATTGTCTTGAAAGCTTCATAAGTTTTATCAAGACAAGTATCTTTATAACCTCGCATTGTCCATTCTGAGACAATTGCAATTTGATACAACATCAGATATTCTTCATGTCCGATCCACATTTTTGTAGCGGGATGATTAATCCAACCTTTACCCCTACTCATGCCAGCAATAGTTTGCATAATCTGCAATGTTTCCACTCTTTGTTTGCCAAGACGTTGACGATCAAGTGTCATTGCACAGAGAGCGAAATCATCGCTAGGAAGGAATGTTTGCACTAGTTTCTCCATTTACAAAATTAATAAGACGGATACGATACGATTCACAAATTTGTCTACTTGCATTAAGTTGTTTTTGCAAAATTTCAATTTCACTTGCGGCTTGATGAAAGAGCCAGCAGTCAGTATGACCATGATTTTCTTCTGGACTATCTCCAGTCCAAGGTTCGCCCGCAGGGCAGGCTCTTTCACGAAGTTGATCTGGTAAAGTGTAAGTAATAATTTTTTCAATCATAAAGTTTTAAAGCCTTTCTGATAGCTTCATCCATAATTTCACCACTATAAAATTCTCCATCTGGATTATCTAGGGCTTGAACTATAACACGGGGAAGAATTAAAATGACAAGATCTTGCATCTCTTCCTCAGTTGGACTGCTTGCTGACATATTATCTCCTCACATAGTATCTAACGACATAGCATCTAGTCCGGCAGGGTGGGATCGAACCACCGACTACGACTGTATAAGAATCGTCCTCTTACCACTGAGTTACTGCCGGTTGCTCCCAGCATCGTACCACGGCTTCAGCAGGTTCGCAACCTAGAAGGAAGTCTGCCTTGTTGCAGTCCAGTTCAAGGATTGATTATTCCAAGGATGAGTATTGACCTCTTCTCCGGGAAGTCCGCCCCATTTGTCTCTAAAGTAGTCTCGGTTTTTCTCAAACAACTGAGAAGGAACTACAGGCTCTCCGCTATTCTGCGTTCTTGAGCCGTAGTGGTAAAATACTGCATTCTGCGATCTAGCACATCTAAGGCCCGCCAAAATGGTTCTATAACAATAGTCATTGTCTTCGAAGTATGCAGGATATATATTGTTATCGAATTCGCCAATATAATCATAAGTTTCTGGCGTAATCATAAAACAAGCAAAGTCTGGAGCAGGCATAATATCTACAGGATGATCAGGCTTCTCGCAAATCTTCACTTGCTCTGGTGTCATCGAATCTCTATAGTCTGTTGCTGTTATAACACCAATATGATCTAAATCGATAAGACTACACATATGCTCAATAGTTGTTGGAGATAAAATAATATCATCATTGATGATAAGAATATAGTCACATTTTTTTTCTATAGCTTTTTTTGTGCCAATATTCCAAGCACCAGAAACTCCATTATTAGTAGACCAGTTATCTATAATAAAAAGTTCCCAATCCATTCCTTCTGGAATTTGAATTGACTCAATAGCTTTAATTGCTAGTTCAAATTGATTTAAAATAGGTATAACTACGCCAACTTTTTTCATCAAACTTCCCAAGGATTATAAATACCATCACTAATGTTTCTACCATGAAATCTATACTGCCAAAGAATTTGAGGATGACATTTGATCTTAAAACCGTTTGTTACAAGCTGAACCCACATAGCATGATCTTCGCACACAACTGCCGGATACCCGCCTACAGCCTCCCAAGCAGACTTTCTAAGCAGCACAGTTGCTGGTATGAAGTTAGAAGTAAGGATTCTTTCTTCGTCATAATAAGAATTAGGATTCCATCCATTTCTCGTCCCTGTTACTTCACACCAAGGATAAATCATATCTGCATCACCAGCATTATCAACAAGCTGCTGGATATAGTCGGGATATAAGATATCGTCATCGCAAAGAGGAGCAACCCACTCGGTAGTTGCTGCATCAATAAGTTTATTGAACATTGCACTAGCTCCGACACGCTCGTAGTCAGTCCCGATAATATGAGCCTTGGGTTGAACTGTCTGATTCCTAACAGACTCCATACAGTCAGCGAGCATCTCATGTCTATGAACTAAAGTTGGGGTAATAACTGTTACATCTGCAAATTCCATAAGATCTCCGTTAGTGATATGTAGAGTACCAGTACTCTGCATCTTTTCTCTTGGCCTCTTCTACCCAAGTGTTTTCGCCATTTGCGGCAGTTGCTTCTTCTATGTGTGTGATATGAAGACCATTAATGCGACATACATAATAGTTGGCCTTTCGGACATTCATCTCAACGTGATCATCACCAAACCACCAGATAAGATTTTCATCTACATATGGCATCTCATCTGGAGCGAGTTCTCCCCTCAACATAAAGCAGAATCCGCACATCCCGCCATCTTTTTTAGTTCCGGTAGTGGGAGTTAAAACAAATTTTGCATCAGTGTTGAAGTATCCGTGATCTGGATAGACGCAGCCGACTTGATCCTGAGATCTCAAGAGTTCCGACATCTTTTCTACAAGTGGTTCAGACCATTCAATATCATTATTAAAGAAAGCAATATTAAATATATCAAATTTAGATACAGCCTCTGACCATGCATGATTCCACATTTGATGGAGCTTCCATCCTGATGCGTCTACAATGGTAAATCTAGGATCATCAGGAATAAAGTTTCTGATATCTCTTATAACTTCTTCCCTAGACCCATTATCGTACATAATAGCTTGATCAAATTTTTCATTCTTCAAAAGATTAATATACTTGATAGTCATCTCTACTTCATTTTTAAAAGGAGTTACAACTATAGTATGGATTTTATTTTCACTCATAAGCGTCCAATGTTCAAAATCATTATACTATATTTTTTAAGATCTTGTTGGTGCTGGATCTAAAATCATATCTGTTGACAAAAAATCTTGCCATAGTTGGAATAGCGAATCATCATCTAGAGCACCCATTTGTCTCCAATGAGCACCCTCCCCCTCGGGGAGATTAGTGGCGTCGTATGCAATTTTACCGTTTCGGAGCTTCCTTTTAAACTGCTCAAAAGATCGATATTGGAAGTGTCTTATTTCTACAGCACTATAGTTTCGTTCTCCAGATCTTATAACATTGTGATTTCCCTGAAGGATTTCAAAATCATCTTCGGCCCTAAATGCTACGCATGGCCAAAACTCTGGTAGCGGCTCTTTATGTAGAATAGTTTTGATTGGATTATCTCCAACTGGATCATCAGAGGTTGGAAAGTGATCAAATACCTTAGCCACAACTATAGGCTTCGATAGAGATCTAAGCTCAGATCCAAGAGTTTCCCCGGAAGTCGCGTACCAGACTTCATCTGCATCGAATGGGATAATCCAGTCAGCACCATTTGACACTGCCTTATTAGCTAAATTTGTCATTTTCAGTGATTGATAATATGCAACTTCAAGATCATCTTCAATCAATATATTCTTATGTTCTCTAGCTAAATCTTCCAATATATCCCTAGTACCGTCAGATGACATATTATCTAGTATAATAAAGTTATCAATATCTTCACAAAGAAGATGTTCTATTGTATATTTAATAATATCTTCTTCATCTTTAACCATAGCTATTGCGAATACTTTACTCATCTAAATCTCTTATCATCCTAGCTGGGACACCAGCAACTGTTGTACCAGATTTATCAATATTGTGTATTATAACACTTCCGGCACCTATAGTTGTATCTTTTGCAATATTTATTAAATTAATAATAGAAGCGCCAGTTCCTATAAAAGCACTATCTCCTATATTAACCTCTCCTGCAATATTAACTCCCGGACCAATACTACAAAATTTCCCTATTCTTGTTCCCTGACTGACTGTTGATCCAACATTAATATGGGACTCTGGTCCAATCCAAACATTCCCAGTTACAATAACTCCTGCAAAAATAACTACTCCATCACTAAGAAAGACTTTTTTCCCAATAATTGCTGATGGATGAACAAGTGTCGCTGGCGTCCATATCTTCTTTTTTGAAAACACTTTTCTTTTTAGATATGGTTCATTTACTCCAACTACATAATGAGCACCTTCTATATGCTTATCAACCGACCCTATAACTCCGGCCTTATTTTTATCATCATCAAGATATCCAAGTAAATTCCAAGTCGGAATTTGATCGTTTATAGCACTGACTATTGTCTCTATACCAGAACCGTGAGAACCTGCTCCGATAATAACTAGATTTTTCACTAGACACTCCAGTTATTATAATGTATAACATCTAAGATTTGATGATCAACTTTAATATTTTTAAATAGAACTGGATTTTTTGTAAAGATCAATATATTTTGTCTATACCAGTTTTCAATATTTTCATTATTCCAAAAATTAAATCTAAAAATAGGTGAACATATATAGCCTTTTTGATGAAACTTCGGTACCCAATAACTTGGCCACTGTTCATTTATATGTTCAACGCCTTTTTGGCCCGGAACGGCTGCTGACCAGAGTATATTGTCTGAGCTATTGCAAATATTAGTCACAAATTGATCAGCAAATTTATGAGGAATATGCTCAGCAACTTCAAGTGATACAGCTAAATCATACTTTTTGTCTAAAGAAAACTCTGAAGAAAGATCTTTTAGTATAAAATTTTCTTCGGGTATAAGAGAATATCCCTCTGGAGATCCATCGACTCCGGCTATTTCATCTATGCCATTCTCTTTAAATACTGATAGCCAAGCCCCCGTTCCACAGCCAAAGTCAACTACAGACTTTGGTTTAAATATGCTTATTACTTCGGGTACGATAGCTCTTGCAGATGACAAGGCTCCATCATGTATTTGATTATAAAAATCTTCATTGTATGCGTTCATACACGCCAGCCATCCCCTCTGTAGTGTCCTATATGATCTACCAAAGGAGGATCTTCCATATGTCCTAAATATGCACACTTGACATATGGATCTGAAAACAGAAGTTCTGAAAACTCTTTCTCTCCCCAGCCTACTTGCCATCCTAAGTCAACTACCCATTTAGGGTATAGACATGGATTTAAAGTAAAGAGTTTTCTATGCTCTAACCACTTAACATTATCATGTATATATGGCTCATATGAAGTTGGATCTTGATACATAAATCCACCAACAGAAATTTCTTGATCATTAACAGCCTGTCTTTTCAAAGCAACTTGGGCAAGAGTTTTTTTGTTATTTAATTTATATTTGAGTATATTAAGATCAATTTTTTGATTAAAAATAAAATCGCCTTCTTGATGCCAAACATAATCTACATTATAAATATTTGCTATGCTCCATAAAGTTCTTATTGAACCAGAGAGTCCCATATTTTCAGGATGAGAGTAAATTTCATATCTATCTGAGTATTTTTCTTCAAGATACTTAGCATATTTACTATCTCCAGAATCATTGATAATTACTTTTTTAAAAAAATCATAAAATAAATTATTCTCTAAAGATTGAATTGTAGCATCTAAGCAATCTGGTCTTTTATTATCAATAATACCCAACAACACTTTGTCATTCACTTGGAAAGAACCTCCCATTATGAACTAGATACTGAACACTGTCACCATGATATCTCTTAGCTTCATAAGGTCCACCTTCTACTGGATAGAACTTGTGTCCGGCGTCAGTTATTCTATTCCAGAAGTACGCATCGGCTCCCGCCCAATATTCTGGACTATCCGGCCACCCACCAACATCGTAGAACAATTGTGTTCTGTGCATAACTGAATTATGATCAACTATATTATACGCAATATCTAATATGCCCTGAGTGTCTCTTACTTCAATAGTAGTTCCATCAGGTTGAATTGATCTTTGACTTCCATAAACTATGTTGATACTTTCGTCTTCCAATCTTTTAACCATCGACTCAAGTCGATCTGGATAATAGAAGTCATCATCAGTAAGATAGGTTATATAGTCGCCAGTTGCTATCTCATAGACACCCAGATTTATTAAAGTAGCGTATCTAGCCGTTTTGTATCTATCCTGCTCAGAAACATTAGATGTATATATTTTAATTCTCTCATCTTTGTAAGAAGACAAAATCTCCTGAACCATTGGATCAGGAGAATTGTCATCAAGAATTATAAGTTCCCAATTATCATATGTCTGGTCAATTACAGAGTCAATGCACTGATTTAACCATTGAGGTTTATTATAGACAGTGAGGAGAACGCTAACTCTAGCCATCTTATTTTAAGAGAGAAGATATGTCCATGTCTGGGGACCAACAACACCATCAACGACAAGTCCGTTGTCAGATTGAAATCTGCGGACAGCGTTAGATGTAGCAGGACCAAAGACACCATCCTGAACAAGAGCATATCCCCTAATATTCAAAGATCCTTGAAGAATTTTTACAGCACCGCCACTTGACCCACTCTGTAGTACCTGCGAAGTTGCGCTTGCAACAGCGGCAAGAAATGCATCACCTTCGCCAGAGGCCGGATGATGATTCTGAGAAGAAATCCAAACAAAAAACTGATTAGTAGCTTCCTGAGTTCTCGGACCCCAAATACCATCAGCAGGTACATTAATATTTCTCTGCCAAACAGCCACTGCTGCTTGAGTCTGAGAACCATAAATACCATCCTGAGTAACTCCTACAAGAGCCTGAATGGACTTAACTTGATTACCAGTTGATCCGGGACCGAATACATCAGAACTAGGAGTAGGCGTCTCAGGGGGCTGTGGAGCAGGAGGTTGGCCCCCAAGATTTTTTGCAATCTCAGAAAGAAGCTGATCCCAAGGATAATCAGGACCGGGATCAGTATGACCGCCCTGAACGAAAGCATAAGTAATCTCGCGATGAGAAGTAATGCCAACACGATCACCCGCACGAAGATCATCGGCAGTGAGGAAGTGTACCGGAATACCATAGCGCTCACAAAGAGCAGCGCACAGAGGGGCAACCTGATTAATAATCATATCCTGTGAATACTGATCGGCCCATCCAGTTCCAAAGCCAATGCCCTGATTAGCATATCCAGCCTGCTCAATGCCAATGCCACAATTATTTGTGCTATTTTCACCAGTATGCCAAGCGGTATCATCTGGCTTTACAGAGCAAACAATACTATCGTTATCGCAACAATAATGAGCAGAGGCCTGTGGCGCATTTCCACCAGAGAAGTAATTTGCACATGATTCTGCTGTCGTAGAGTACTCTCCAGCCTCCATGTCGTGAATTACAATCAAGGAAGGTTGAACCTTACGGCCCCAAGTAAAATTTCTAGCTTGAATGAATGGAATTGCATCTAGATCCATAATTATCTCCTAAGTATATACAGTAATTTTATCATGGATAAAAAGTTTTTACAACTAAGCTAGTTCGTTGATTTATATCCACCCGGAACTTGGCCAAATCCAATTGTCTTTACTCTACAAGCAAAACAATCGCAATAATTTGGATGGTGACATGGACATTCACAAGTATATTCTAGACATTCATAATGATTTTTATTTTCACATAAAATACTCTTAAATCTCATAGTATTATAATACCAGATCTAAGTTATGCCTAACTTGAGAAAATCCTATAAAATTTCCAGAATTATTTAATTTTTTTGTAGAAGGTGTAGCAATATGCTCCATAGGGCTCCAGTGAGGAGGTTCTGCGTTTGCCAATCTGTCAAATAATTGTAGATCTTTGAGTTGATTAAAAGAGCCATCATGATTATCATAAGATACTCTTGCACATCTAGCTACACACATTTTGATTCTATCTTGTCTACTAAAATTTAAATCTTTGAAAGTTAAATATGGCAAATGATACTCTCCTTTAATCAAAAGAACAGGAGTACTTGATTCATAGGCAGTCTTCATTAAATCTGCGACTTCACGAATTTCAGGTTGAGCAAGTGGACTGCATCTTTGCTCAAAAAAACTATCCCACTCAGTTGAACTGACAATAACCTTATGCCACATAAAAGGCTCAAGAAGTCTATTAGTAGTCTGCTTATGAACTCCAAGCTTCTCAAGTTTCTTTGCGTGCTTCACTGCACTCTTGGAGGCCTTAAGCCAAGTCTTGCTTGCTTTGACTGAATCGCAGAATGCTAACTCTTCTTCTGCTTGCATACCGGGCTTATTGACTCCCCAGAAAACTGGGAAGGCAGGATTTTTTGAAATTTTTTCTATTTGCCTAGAAATTGGGATAGCTCTTGATGATGCAGAGTTACGAGAAAAAACTCGGTGAGTATTAAACTCAGGAAGTATAAATCGGTGAAACTGAACTTCCATTGTAGTAAGTCTATCACCAGTCACATTTACACTATCAGCTATTATTTTTGCATAGATCATTTTTACCTCTGGCCATGATTATATCATGATCTTGTTTCTTTTTTGTGAAGTCGGGATTTTCTTTTCACAACTTGCTTCTTTTTTTTCTTTTTTTTACTACGCATTTTTTCTTTATTGCGAATGAATGCCTCAGTGGCAATCCAGAGATTCTGGCCACTCTGCCTCTGCCTACGATGTAAAGCTGAGTGGCACAAATGACAAAGCGGAACCAAATCTGCATCCCGCTCTTGTCCTAGCCGTCTGTAAGTTTTATGATGAAGATGAATCCTTTTCGCTGAGCCACAAGCTCTACATCGTCGCAGATGAGTCTCAAAGTAGTTTTCTCTACGCTTCTTCCACTCATCAGACGTAATGTATTCACGATATATCATACTCTATTATATCATTACAGCAAAGGGATTTGTTTTTCTATTTTCATCCAAAGATCTTTGGCAATACGATATCTATCATCTCTAAATAGTACAACTGTTTTTTCCTCAGCAGCATTTTTCATCTTATGAAAAAAATCTACTACTGCAGCATTAAGATAAGCTGCTTCCATCTCAGTAAGTAAAAATGTATATTCTTTTTCTATATTATTCATAGTGGACGTTAAGGGAATTGAACCCCTGACCTTCTCTTTGTAAAAGAGATACTCTACCAACTGAGTTAAACGTCCAAACCATCAAATAGCGTTAAGACTTGGAGCTACATATTCTTCAATGTGGCTATTTTGTGTATAATGACTATTAAAAGTTTTTGCTTCATCATCGGACATAAAATCTGGAATAAGAATTCCATCAAAATGATCCATTTCATGAAGAATAGCTCGAGCAATTACACCTGTAAAAGTTCTCACTCTATCTATTCCGTTAATATCTTTATATGAAATTGTAACTTTTGATGGTCTTATAATATTCCAAAAGTATCCGGGAATTGAAAGACATCCTTCATTCAGAGAACTACTACCACTAGTATCAATAATTTCTGGATCAATAATCCATTGATACTCTTTCTTTTTAAAAGAAAAATATCCAAGAATTGTGTAAGGATCTCCAACTTGAATTGCTGAAATAGCAAATCCACCAACCTTCCAGCATTCAGATCTCATCAAACTGATGATCTTTGAAATCTCATCATTAGTAAGATTACCAAACGCTGCGACAGATCTCTCATTGAGAAGTGGATTTGGATATTTTACCAGCATTCACTCAACTCCATATGAAGGGTCTTGATCTCCTTATAGATTCTAACATAATTCTCACTCATGTTCTCACGATCCTGCTGGCCCATATCATAAAAGATATTATCATCAGTCAAAGCAAGTTCACAGTAATTTTGTGAATCAATTTCACAATCACACTTGATATTAAGAAATCCTGCGCCCGTAAAATACGACATCGCATTATTCATCAAAGTTTGATCAACACCAATGGGGGTGACATAGAGACGATAGAAAGTCTCTGGAATATCTTTCCCATCTACAGCAAGAAGTACGCAGATCTCATGTACACGTTCTGAATCAGTATCAAATTCTTCAGTGATAGAAGGAAGTTCAAACATGAGAAATTTAAAGTAATCGTTCAACGGTGGCTCCTATGCCTGTTCGCCCCAAGCCTTCCAAGGGGAATCCAAGCATCATATCACGGATCGCAACCGGTTCCACCAAGAACTTTGAAACAACAAAAAGACGCACCCCATGTGCGCTTTAAGGCTACAAGCCTTGTTACCAATGTTTTTAAAAGCTGAAAGATAAAGAATTTAATAATAGATTATTAGTAATTACTTTATTCAGTGTATTTTTTAATAAAAAGTTTTAAAGGCTTTAAAGGCTTTAAAGGCTTTAAAGGCTTTAAAGGCTTTAAAGGAAAATAAAAAACACTTTTGTATCAAGGGTTGCCAAAGAGGATTTCTAGCATTAAGCTAATGAAATCCTAATCAATGTACCCTTTATTGTGATCACAGCAGGTTTTTCTGTTGTCAATATTGACTATACCACAAGATTTCAGGAACTCGCGCATATCACGCAACTTTTCTTGAACTTGCATTATACAAGAGGCTCCATAGGTGGCTTCATAAAATGAAATTTGCTAAACTTATTGAATAGCATTCCTAATGAATGCATAAATATTAGGAGTAATTATTTACAATGAGTTCATTCTTAGATGTTGCACAGATTGTCATTGTACCAATTTCAGTAGCTTTTATTACAACACTTGGAGCAGTTTTTGTTCAAAGGTTTCGCAAAGAAAATACAGCACAACATCTAGAAGGTAAAGAAATTAACGAACAAAATCAAACATTGCTTAATCATCTCAGCAATCAAGTTGGTGGGATAGATTCAAAAGTTGATCGCCTTGATGAAAGACTTGATAATGTTCAAATTTGGCAAGTAGAACATGAAAAGTCACATCCAACAATGTCTTCATCTGATATAATTGATAAATGATCTTATCTGAATATTTCAGAGGAAAACTTATAGGTAAGAGGATAGCAAACTTTCCATATCCCGAAAAGTTCTGCACCTACTGTAATAAGAAGTGCGATCTTGTTGATGCAATCCATGTTACAGCTCAACCCGAGAATTACAAAGCATTGTACATCTGTCAGAATCCCCGATGCGATGCTTTTGATGATGTAGCAAGAGAAGCATATGCCAAGGTATACTATTCATCTAATGAATCATATGCTCAACTTGAGATGCAACGAATCTATTTTGATAAGAAAAAAATTAGATAATCGTTGTTATAATGTAATCTCGGTCCGGTCGCCAGATTAGTATCTAGTAACCAACAAACCCCAAAAACCTCAATAAACCTTGATAAACTTGAAGAGCAGCAAGAATACCTTAAAACGTATTTCAAACCTCTTAGAAGGCAATATAATGACCTCTCAGAGCACAGGAGAACACATGGACGTACCCACACTTATAGCAAAAAAATGTGATGAAATCAAAGAACTACTTATCACAAAAAATAGGAAATACGGCAACTCCGCCCTTGAACCAGTAAGTATCTTCCACAAAGGTGATACAGGAGATGCACTCAAAGTTCGCATAGACGATAAACTATCAAGGGTACTAAACCAACAAGAAGACGAAGATGAAGATGTTATAGACGACCTTATAGGCTATCTAGTTCTATATAAGGTTCATCTATATTTAAAGAATAATAAGCTGAAGAAATCCTAATATCCCGTTTTTTGTGATATCATGAAGTCAATGGATTCTTCTACAAAATATGTTAAAGCTTTCCTATGTGAATGTGGTTGTGCTTGGAGTATTGATAAGTTTAACCCCCAAAAATGCTGGTTTTGTGGTGCAATAGGACCACACGAAGTTAAAACAACTTCTCCAGTAACACCAAAGATCTTATCAATATCATCAAAGCTAACAGAAGAACAATTATTCTCCAATATTGAAGAGGTTCAAAGATGAGTTGGGAAAAATACAACGAATGGTTAACATACGGTGTCGCAAAAGGGTGGATTTCAAACCCGGTATGTGACACACACGACGGAATACCGATGAGTGACAAAGAAATAGAAATGTGGGATAATGGAGATGACCCGTGCGTCCCAGTAATTCGCCTCTACGGTCATGAAATCGTATTTAATGACAAACAAATCCCTGACAATCACCCCGTTCTATGATAAAATAATCAATCGGAGGGCGATAAACCCTAAGCAGCACAAGAAAAGACCCCCGAAGGGGTCTTTTCTGCCATACAAAACATGATAAACTTGACAAATGACAAAACTAGTACTATCACTTTGTGACAAAACAGGGAACATCGTCCAACCGTGGCTGGAAGCAGGCTACGAATGCATGATCGTAGACACACAACACCCCAAAGGAACCAAAAAAACCGGAAATCTCACCACAATCGGTGCTGACATCACCAAATGGCTTCCACCAAGAACAGAATACGAAATAGTATTCGGATTTCCACCCTGCACAAACGTCGCAGTCTCCGGCGCCCGATACTTCCACGACAAAGGCCTCACAGGTCTAGTCGAAGCCCTCCAAGTCGTAGAAGCCTGCGTAAAAATCGCAGAATGGTCCGACGCACCATACATGATCGAAAACCCAGTATCAACCATCTCAACATACTGGAGAAAACCCGACTACATCTTCCAACCAACAGACTACGCAGGCTACCTAGACAACCCAGAAGAAGAAGCCTACTACAAACGCACCTGCCTATGGACCGGAAACGGCTTCATCATGCCAGAAACAAAATATGTACAACCAACCAACAAAAACAAACTCAACAACCTACCACCAAGCGCCGACAGAGCCGAAAAAAGATCGGTCACACCCAACGGATTCGCCAAAGCAATCCACCAAGCCAACAAAAAGTAACACAACCGCAACAAAAAACCGGCCAAACCCCCATCGCCACAAAAACACCACCATGATACACTAAACACATGGACGAAAACACCGAACAAAACACCGGAATCACACTCGGCACCATCATCATCAGCAAAGTACTAGACGAAGACGGACACCTCGGCATCGAAATTGACACAGACGAAGAACTCGCAGCCTACGAAACCATCGGAATGCTCACAATCGCCCTCCAACAAGCCAAAAAAGACGCCGAATACGAATACGACTACGAAGAAGAAGAATAATGACCCCCACAATCATCGAAATCGAACCCGAAACCATCCCCATCCCCGACTATCCCGACGAAATCCAATGGGACGACGAACCCGACGAAGCCCCAAATTGGGACATCTAGCCCCCAACTGGGACATCTAGCCCCAACACACAAAAAAACAAAAAAAGCAACCCCCCGCCCCTCAAGCACACCCCCAGCTTGAAGGGCAATTTTATTTGTCAAACCAAAAAAAGACAAAAATTTAACACACGCTCAGACAAGGCTGCCCTCTATCCCAGATCCTGGCTTCCCCACTAAACTGGTGGGGTACAATCCCCACCGATCTGGTGGAGATTGACCTCGAGCTCCCCTAGCACAGTTCGGCCGACGATGTGGCCGAAATCGGTGTGACATATGACCACCAAATCCGATCAGAAATCGGCCCCAAAACTGGCGCGGCCCCCCCCCCGCGGGTGTAGTCTGACTACGCAGTACCGAGGTGCCGGACCGACCGGCACCCACTCACCGAAAGGGTCAGCCATGACCAACGCAACCACCACCACCACCACCACTCCCCGACCGGCGGATATTCCGGCGCTCGTAGAGTCGTGGGTCATGTTCGCCGGAAGCATGGCCGACCTGCGCCACGGCTACACGCCCAACGCCAACGCCCACGCCCGCGGCTACCTCGCACTCATGGCATCACCGGCTAGCCGACTCCACGGAGTCATCCGATGGATTGCCTACTGCGGTCAGAACGATGCCGAGGTGTATTGCACTGATGTGTTCAACAACTACGTCGAAGTAACCGCTCACAACGCTACCGGCGCTAGCCTCACTGCCACCATCTACGAGGCGGGCCGCGTGAAGGTTCAAACCACCACGTTCGATGGTGGCTGCGAAATCACCCAACACGGTACCGTCACGATGCCGGAAGCGGCTGCGCTCCTCCGCTGGTTCACCGGCTCCAACTTCCCCACCGGCTCCGGCTGGTGATACCGGCAGGGTCCGGCACTCCGGTGCCGGACCCGCTCCGGTAGTCCTTCCACACCAACAAACCAACCAACTAGAACAGATAGGAATACACAATGAACACCAACCCGAACACCACCACCACCACCATCCGACTCTCGGCCGAGACCATCGCCTCAGTCGTAGAGGCTCTACTCACCGAGGCGGATTACAGCGTCCCGATGATGCATCACTCCGATCGGATTGATACCACCATCACCATCCTCAACACTCTCGGCTACACGTTCTCATCGGCAGTGTGCGCTCCGGGATTCATCGATCAGAACGGTCGGGGCATCCACGGCCACACCAACGGAAACTACTACACGATGGTGTCCCCACACCATGATCTGATTCCGGTTGTCTACCTCGCCCGAGACACTGGCCGAGTGTCGATCTGACCGGCAGGGTCCGGCACTCCGGTGCCGGACCCACGCTGTCCTTCCATCCCAACCCAACACCAACCAGAACACACGAAAGAGAACACAATGACCATCAACCCGAACACCGCGAACATCTGCCACATCGCCGATGAGTTTCTCATCGAAACATCCGAGCGCATCGGAATGCCATTGGCCGACAACTGCCACTACTGTGCCAGTGAACCCATCGGCGCCATCGTCACGGATGGGGAGATCACTGGATGGCATCCGACATATCAGAACATGGATTCGGGAGATCTCATCTGCCGAGAGTGTTCCGATGCATTCCTGAATCCCGGCGACTGGCTCTGACCCGACGGCTGGGCCTGTGGAAAACTCACTCCACAGGCCCAGGCTCGTTGTCCACAGGGTTTTCCCCAGCCCTGTGGACAACCACTGCCTCCAGGATCTGCGCCTGTGGACAAACCTGTGGACAAACCTGTGGAAACTGTGGACAACCACTCAGCCTCTGTGGACAACCATGTGGACAACAGTTTTCCACACCCTCATCCACAGGCAACCTGTGGACAACCCTGTGGAGAACTCCCCTCACCTGTGGACAACTTCTCCCCGCCTGTGGAAAAACCTGTGGACAACCGAAAGTTATCCACAGCCTGTGGAAAAACCTGTGGATGGCGGCCGTGCGTGCCATCCTCGTTCCTCGGATGCACGGCCGCCGCCTGTGGATAACCCTGTGGACAAAAATTTAGCTCAAAATTCACCAAGAATTCATCTTCATAAAAAACAGATGAATTTTTGATGAACAAATGAATTCACCTTCTGTTCACCTTCCCACAATCCTATGTTCACTTGGGCCTGCAATACTTGTCTTTGTCGGGGGAGAGTCCACCGGCACCTAGCAAGGAGAAATCATGAACACTGTCTACTCCGCAGTCTCCGAGCCTGTCGGGTTCGTCATCGCATCATGCATCGTGGGAGCGTTTCTCACTCTCGCCCATTGCACCTACAACATCGTTCGCGATCTTCTGCGCTCGGGCGATCGCGTGGTTGTCGATGTTGAGACCACTGGCTTGGATGCCCATTCGGAACGGATCATCGAAATCGCAATGATCCGCATCGACGCCAAGGGTCGCGAGGTTCGTCGGTTCGTGTCACTGGTGAACCCGAACCGCGACACTGGTGCCACCGAGATTCACGGCATCACTGATGCGATGGTGATGCACGCTCCGACGTTCGCAGACATCGCCCCCAAGGTTCGGGAGATGATGCGGAACGCAACATTCGTGGCGCACAACGCATCGTTCGATCATTCGTTCATCGTGGTGGAATTGCACCGAGCCGGAGTCAAGGCTCCCAAGGTTGGCACGTTCTGCACTCTCGGAATGTCCCGACTCATGTTCACCGAGGGTCGTCACAACCTGAAGGCCACTGCCGAGCGGTTCGGGATTCACGTTCCGTTCAGCCATCGTGCCGAGGTTGACGCCGAGATCACCCTCGCAATCTTCCGGAAGATGATGAGCATCGGAGCCTGATCCACTCGGCCCCCGCCTTCGGGCGGGGGCCAGCAGCACCCAGCCTGTGGACAAACCTGTGGAAAAGTCGGCGGCGGGTGCTCCGCTTTCTTTTTCTGCGGAAGAATGCACCCGCCCAACATGAACATTCGGTGAACTTTAGGTTAACACATGGTGAATAAAACATTTCACCTTTTGTTCATCTTCTGTTCATTCAAAATTCATTCACATAAAGGGAAGGTGAACAGCAGGTGAATCTTCAACATTCACCCCGATTCCACCGTCCGTTCACCTTGCGTTCACTTGGAGCTGGTACCCTGACAACGTGAACAACGCACAGCAGCACCTCACCCCGACAGAGGCTCTGTCAGTCCCATCCACCGTCCCAACTTGGGCCATGCTCCTCGGTGAAATCACCGTGGATAACTTCTCTGGAACAACTCTCCAGACGGCTCTCGTTGCGCTGAACACAATCGCACCCACAAGCGCGAATCACTTTGGGTGTTCGATCATCAAGATCGCCCACACTGTCGATTCACTCGGTGGCCGCATTCAGTCCACATGGGTGCATGGTGGCAACGTGACAATCGACATCGGCCACGGATACAACCATGCCGAGATGACCATCCATCCCGATGGGATCTGGATGAGTAGAACGCTGGACTACTGGAACGAGCACGACGATACGCTCCTCTCGGCTCTCCGAATCATCCGGAAGTACATCACCGGAGAGTGATCCACTCGGCCCCCACCTTCGGGTGGGGGCCAGCAGTTCCCAACAGCCTGTGGACAAGCCTGTGGAAAACATTGCCCGACGACGGGCGCCCCATATTCTTTTCCAATGGGAGAATGCGCCCGCCGAACATGAACGGAAGATGAACAAAAGATGAACATATGATGAACAAAAGAATTCATCTTCTGTTTACCTTCCATTCATTCAAAGTTCACTTTGATGTGCTAGCTCATTCCCACCAACTTTGTGGGGAATGCAAACCCCACCAATCTTGTGGGATTTGAGAGTCTAGCTCATCTCACCAACCATTGTCAAGTCCAAACAGTGTGACATATGACCACAAAAACCTGGTGAAAATCGGCCTTCTGGCTTGCAATCCGGACGCAATCGGCACTAGGGTGATTCTGTGAACAACACACAGAAGTACCTCACCCCGCCAGAGGTTCTGGCAGTCCCCGCCACGGCAGCAGTCGCACGCCTTGGCTCCGTCCCCGCATGGGTTCTGTTTCTTGGCCATATGTCTGACTGTAGCGGCGCATCTAGCATGAACGCCGTTCGCACCTATGATGCTCTGCTTCGTATGGGCATCAGTGAGTCGGTTCGTCACATTGCAACACATGTCACCAATGTTGGCGGATTCATTCATTCTGTGACCGTCATAGAGGACAACGGCGTTGCGATAATGTCAGTCTTCCGAACCGACGATTCCAGCGTCGATGACCGTTGCACACAAGCAAGGGTCTACACAGACGGAACTGTATCGTTCCTTGATGAGACTGACACTCTCACGGAAACAATCATCGACATCCGCCACTGGATTTCGGCAGTCTGATCCCCAGCCTGTGGACAACTCCCCAGCGGAGTTGTCCACAGGCACCACAACAATCCACAGCCTGTGGACAAACCTGTGGAAAACCGGGCGGCGGGCGCCCCATTGTCTTTTCTGATGGGAGAATGCGCCCGCCGAACATGAACGGAAGATGAACAAAAGATGAATATATGGTGAACATTGAGCTAACAGAACATGAACAAAAAAGTTCACCCAATGTTCATCTACATAAAGAAACGATGAACAGAAAGTGAACAAAAAGATTCATCTTCTGTTTACCCAAAAACCATTGTGCGTTCACTTGGCTCCTGTACCATGACAACGTGAACAACACAAGCGGTACCTCATCCCAGCCGGAAACTCCGGCAACCCCATCCGAACTCATGCTGAACGGCATCATGCCGAAAGTGACAGCATTCAACGCAGTAACGTGGAACGACTCTGCAGGAGTTGAGATCTTCCTTGGGGGAATCCTCATCGCAACAATTTTTATCACCCGCCCAACTGTTGGCATGGAGCATGACTGTTACGATCATGAGACGCGAACATGGTGCGATGAAGACGAATGCGTCTCACCCGTTCCATACTTCGAAGATGATCTCCTCATCGAAGTCAAGACCCACAGTCGTCGCGAAGATGGTTTCGGAATCACAGTAGAGTGACCCACTCGGCCCCCGCCTTCGGGCGGGGGCCAGCAGTTTTCCACAGAGTTATCCACAGCCTGTGGATAACCTTTGCCCGGCGCGGGCGCTCCGTTTGCTTTTCGACGGATCAGTGCGCCCGCCGAACTAGAGAACATTTCTAGACAACTTTGAATGTGCGTGGTAGCACGCAAAACACTTGACAACAACTGTCGCCATCCCTAAACTGCTCCTCATGGGAACCACCCACACCAAAAAGCTGGTAGACACTCCAGCCCGCAACACCAACATCAGCCAGCCGGTATCCGCCCGCTACCTCATCGGATTTTTCACTCTGATGCTTCGCAACGGATGGACCGGCCCGAACGGTATCACCAAGCCAGTCTTCGGTAACGAGGCCGAAGCTTCGATCCGCTACAGTGATGAGGTTCGCACCGTTGCATCACTGTGGATGGTCCGTGGCGTAGAGCGAGCGCACATCGGAATCTACGCCACCGAACAAGATGGATTCTCCGGAGTGGAAATCCTCAACGCTGCCATCAAGGGGACCGATGGCCGAACCACCAAGATCGACGAACCGACATACTCGGATGTCATCAGGTTCTTCGATCTAGCCTGATCCACTCGGCCCCCGCCTTCGGGCGGGGGCCAGCAGTTTTCCACAGGCTGTGGACGGCGGCCGTGCGTGCCATCCTCGTTCCTCGGATGCACGGCCGCCAAATATAGATATCTTCTCCAGAGAAATAGAATGTGCGTGGTAGCACGCAAATCTTCCCGATTGACTTGCGCCGAATCCCCAACTGTGGGAGACTTTCGTCGTGAAGAAATACACCACACAGTGGGTACCCACCCCCACCCAAGGCACATCCACCGACGATGGAGAGTTCTTCGGAACCATCGTCCACGATCAGAATTGGCGATCAGACTCATGGGTCGTGCGCATCTTCAAGCACGATGGAGTCCGCTACGAGTCCGCAGACTACGAGGAGTTCGACGATCTCATTCGAGCCGAAATGTGGCTCGAAGGCGTCCTCTGGGCGCTTGAGCGAGATCTCTGATCCACTCGGCCCCCGCCTTCGGGCGGGGGCCAGCAGTTTTCCACAGGTTTATCCACAGGCGGCCGTGCGTGCATTCTTCGTTCCTCAGAATGCACGGCCGCCAAATATTGTTGCATAAATATTCATTCTTGAGTGTATTCCTGGTGCATATCGAAACACTATGGGAAACACTTGCACTGACAACTTGAATCGACTACCATTCCTTGTGCGTGGCATGGTGTCACGCACGAACCGGAGGTTCCCATGTCCGAAGTCACTTCCCCCGCCACTTGCAACATCTGCGGCCAGATTGCCGAAATCTGGACTCCCGATCGCGGGCCGGAGTACGCGCAGATGATGACTGATCACGGCGCCTACTGCGCGACATCCGGCGAGATCGACCGCGACTCGGCCGGTGACGGCGTGTGGTGGATCTCAGTGTACGATGTCTGCTCTGAGTACGGCGGACCCGAGGAGGGTGGTTGGTGGTTCACCACGCGCAAGCGTGTCGCCTCTCGTCAGGTTCCGAGTCTGGACAAGGCGTTCGAATGGATCGAACGATTCGAAGATGGCAACCCTCGCGTGTTCCCCACGCTCACCCAAGAGCCGGAAGGCTATTTCAGCGTTCGCATCATCCGTGGCAACTGCGGGCCGGATCACGATGATGACAACAGCTATTACGAATGATCCACTCGGCCCCCGCCTTCGGGCGGGGGCCAGCAGCACCCAGCCTGTGGACAAACCTGTGGATAACTTTTTCGCGGCGCGGGCGCCCCGCTATCTTTTCCTGCGGAAGAGTGCGCCCGCCGAACATGAACATTAGGTAAACAATACCTGGAATACGTGGGAAAACACTACACGCACTGTTGGAACTATGGTATCGTTTGCCATCGGCACAACGGGTGCCGGTACGACTGGAGGTTGTCATGTCCGATATTCTGATGGAGACGAATCTTTCCGTGGCGCAGATTGCGTCGCTCTCCCCAATCCCCCGAACCCTGTGCTGGCGCATGATGCGCATGGGCTACAGGGTTGACGCACCCGTGAGCACGATCACGATGCACGACAACGGATCATGCACAGAGTTCATTCAGTTCGTCCAGTCGTATGGGAATGGGTTCACAACCATCACAACAACATTCCACACTTCGATAACAACGCGACTGATCGACTTCACCATTCATCACCCCCACGGCGGATCGACTTCCATGCCGCTAGACATTCTTTCACTGTGGTCCAACCCTTCCGCTGGTGGTTTCGATTCCAACGAACAGGAACTGATCGAACGCCAAGGGCGAGAGAATGCCGGAATCGAACTGGCCGAACAGTTCGACACGCTGGAAGACCTCTACCGCCAAGAGGACGCCACGGTCCCCGAAAGCGTGTACGGCGCTCGCCTGTGGTTCGTCAACAACGGCTACATGGACTGATCTCACAAGGGAGGTGAGGTACCGGCAAAGCGCCCTCGGGAGTTTCCCGAGGGCGCTTCTGCGTTGTCGGAGAAACAGTTATCCACAGAGTTATCCACAGGCGGCCGTGCGTGCCATCCTCGTTCCTCGGATGCACGGCCGCCAAATATAGATATCTTCTCTAGTGAGATTTAGTGTGCATTTGGAGTTGACACGGCACCGATCCATCGTCTAGGGTTCACCCTATGGAAACCAACTACAGCCAACAACTACTAGAAACACTACGCGGCGTGAGCTTTCACCAATCAGCACGCCTAGTCAGTACCGTAGGACCAGTGGAATGGACCAATCGAACAGCTGTGCGAGACATGATCACCGCGCATTGGGAACTAGAACACAATCAGCCGGTGCTAGTCACTTTTGACGACAAGAACATTCCCATCGTCGCCTACCCTCGCAACTGGCGCAAGTATCTCAGCCTTAGAGAAATCACCAACGAGCAAATGTTGGATCTCATCGTCTACGGTTTCGACTACGATGAAATCTCAGAACTCTATCATGACCTCTTCAGCTTCTACCTCCGAGGATATCATGATGAACTGAATCAAATCTTGCGAGATGGACCCTACTTCCCCGAAACTCTCAAGCGAATAGAAGAGGAAACCGGACAGCGGCCCTGACAAGAAAAGCCCCAGCCGAAAGGCTGGGGCTTTGCGCTTTGCGGTCGTTCCTCTACACGCACTACCGTAGAGGAACGACCGCCGCAGGTGATCTGATTTGCGTCTTGGGTGGAATGTGTGCTAGGAACCGAAATGGCCCTACCATAGCTCGAGGGTACAGCGCAAGTCATTTCTGATGGTCAGATGTCACACTGAGAAATCTTGGTTCTAACCCCATTCTGAGTGGCATCCCCTAACTCACCTATGATACGGTACCTTCAGCGGTTGGGAGTGGCTCAACCGCAAACGTGAAAGGCAGTCCCCATGTCAGATGAGTTCATCTCCCCGAGTGAGTTCGCTCGCTCACCCCGAGGGCGCAAGACTGAGTGGAACGAAACACTCATCGCCACGCTCGCCAAGGTGACCCCCGCCAAGGGTGTCGTCCTCCGAGACAGCGTTGGCGCCGTCGCACAGGACGAGCGTCCCGCAACCTCCGCCATGATCCGGAAGCACTGGCGCCGTGATCGCACCGACGAACCGTCGATCAGTTACAGCGCCGACGGCATCCCGCAGGTGGAAGTCAGAAAGACCAAGGGCAAGCGCTAGCCCCAAGGTCTGCCCTCCCCCGCCCCGCCTCGGGGGAGGGCAGTAGCACCCCCCACAACCGACGCCCGCAGGCTGCCAGTCAGCCTGCGGGCGTTCGTCGTGTCTTCGTTCCTCAGACGACGAACGCCCGTCGCAGGTGATTGCATAATCATGCATAGTTGAGTATGCGCCCGAATCCGATTTGCACTCGAGCTTCGGCTGTGCTAGGGCCGAAAGTCGCCTAGCACATCGGCCAGGCTGACGCAAGCCATAACGGTGTGACATATGACCATCGCCATAGAGCCTTTCGATTAGGTTCTGACTCACCCCATAGACTAAGGTACGTCTTGTGGTTAGGGACTGGCCCTAGCCCAAGCGCAAGGAGCAACAATCATGGCAGACGAATTCGTCTCCCCCGCAAGTTTCGTCAAGTCGGCCCGAGGCCGAAAGACGGAATGGAACGAGACACTGATCGCGACTCTCGCGAAGGTGTCCGACAAGCAGGGCGTCGTCCTTCGGGATAGCATCGGCGTCGTGGACAAGGACGACCGCGCCGCGGTGTCGGCGTCGATCCGGAAGCACTGGCGTCGGGATCGCAACGACGAGCCGTCGATCTCGTTCTCAAACGAGGGCATCCCGCAGGTGGAAGTCAAGAAAGCCAAGCGCAAGCGTTAGACGCCCGCTAGAGCCACTCAGGAAGCCCCACGGCGATGCCGTGGGGCTTCTTGGCGTTCCCGAGCGGCGGGCGTTCCTGTGGATGAAGCAAAAACCCCACAGGAACGCCCGCAAATGTTGGAATAAACATTTAGCTAAACTTTAATGCAAATGTATAGCAAAACGTTTTCATAAACACTATGATCCCAAATCCAAACCGCGAAGCTGTTCACCTGATGTTTACCTGATGTTTATGCTCCGTTGGTTGTAGATCCTAGACCCTTCCGGCATACTTACCTCATCGGATTAGGGACTGGCCCTAGCCGATTCACTTAGGAGTAGTTATGTCTGATGAGTTCATCTCCCCCTCGGAGTTTGTCAAGTCCCCCCGAGGGCGGAAGACCGAGTGGAACGCCGACCTTCTCGCCACTCTCGCAAAGGTGACGGACAAGCAAGGCGTGCGCCTGTCATCTACCATTGGTGAGGTGGCAAGCGAGGACCGGCCCGCAGTCTCGGCCATGATCCGCAAGCATTGGCGAGCAGCACGCGCCGATGAGCCGTCGATCTCCTACGATGCCAACGGCATTCCGCAGATCGAGGTTCGCAAGGCCAAGCGCAAGCGCTAACGGCCCCCAAGCCCCTCAGGAAGCCCCACGGCGATGCCGTGGGGCTTCTTGGCGTTCCCGAGCGGCGGGCGTTCTCATCAAGAAGCAAAAGCCGATGAGAACGCCCGCAAATGTTGGAATAAACATAAAGGTAAACTTTAGTGAAAATCTAATGCTAAAAGCTTTCACAAACTCTTTGGACACAAAATCTATTTGAGACATCAGAGATTTGGATTTGTCGCAACCAGTCAAACATGATAGGGTACATCTGTCAGCAAGTCCCATCCCCAAGAAAAGGAACGATTTATGTTCAGAACAAAGGTAGCAACAGAAACTGTGAAGGGAATCATCGCAGTTATTGTGTTGATTCTTATCGCATTTGTTTACTCAGCTTTCTGTATGAAAGCTGAGGACGATTCTTACAATAGGAATCGTGAAAAGATTCAGATGATCATGGATCAAAACCGTATCGACAACAACAACGCACTAATCATGGGAGAAATGAAATGAGTAAGGAATACGCAAAGTTGTCAGTTGCAGCAAGAGAAAGGTTGGAGAATGACTTTCGTCAACTCCTCCTCACTATTCCTGCCTCTAAGCGTCGGGAGTTGGAGGAAACAGTTCAGACAGAATGTTTGTTTATTCTGAGGAATAAGTTCGTTCAGTTCGATGAGCATTGGAATGTCGATGCTCCTACTCTAATCGATTTGGAGGAGAAGTTGTGATAACTGTTTCCCTCCCGTTTTGTTTGATGAGAAAGGTGCATGATAATGCCTAACTGGTGCTACAATCATTTAGAAGTTCTTGGTGGAGATGAAGAAGGCTATTCGAGGAAAGATTTCTTTTCTCCAATAGACTTGGATAAACCAGAACCAACTCCCCTTCAGATTTACGTTCCAATGTCTGATTATCATAAGACAATGGAAGGCTTCAATGATGGTGGATATGGATGGTGTTATGATAACTGGGGTACTAAGTGGCCTGAAAGTGATTTCACTATCGAAAGTATTGACGATTATTCTTCGACATTTACTTTTGAGTCACCGTGGGGACCACCGATTCTGGGTTACCAGAAAATCTCAAAGATTTATCCTACCCTCTTCTTTCTTCATTACTGGCAAGAAGATGGTATGTGTTTTGCAGGTGTAGCTATTTATCATAATGGCCATATTCTTTTCCAGAAAGATTCAAAGAATGAAGATTGGCCTGTATGGTCAGAGGAATATGAATATGATTCTTCTGAATATCATGAGAAGCTTTATCAGTTGCATGATTCTTTGATGGGGGAAGCACAAGTAGTTCTCAAAGGTTTGATGCATATTGAATAGTTCTCATGGGGATGAGATAAAGGGAGGCCTTCGGGCCTCCCTTTTTTTATCTATTCGCTCAAATGTTTAGATTAATGTAAAGCTAAACTGCGGGCGTGCCGCTATCGCTTACTGTGTGATAGCACGCCCGCAACCTATAGCTTTACTTTATGCTAATGTTTATTACAAAATTGTATTTCAAAACAAATATCGTTAACCCTTTTCTAAAATGTATTCCATTTCATGCGGGTATGGGTGGACCACTACTCTAGCGTCCTTTCATTGCCCTCTAATTTCGTTTCTAAGGGCTTCAAATTGTGTTCCTATATATCTGCCCCATTTTCTTGCAAAATGTGTTGTTTTATTAGCTCGAGGGTATAGTTCTCATTCATTTATTCGAACAAATGTTCTATTTGTTTAGCTTTACAATTGAAAAAACATAGCGCTTTCGCTAACTCTAAACTCTTTCGAGAGACAAAAAAAGGGAAGCCCGAAGGCTTCCCTTTAAAAATACTACAAATATTAAGTTTTACTGTTTCACATGAAACAATTACAACTCATAATAACCTGGGGGAAACTCACTGAAATGTTTATATCCCAACAATATCTTCTTGGAGATACATTCATCATTAATAACAATAAACTCCCAATCCACTTTCTCCCACTTATTAGCAACTTCATCTCTTCGATGAAGAACATGATAAACAGTATCTGTAAAGTGGGGGGAATGAATAGTGATTTCCCAGCTAGTTTCTTCAACAATTACTTCTAACTCTATACCATCTTGATATATAAGATGATAATAGTAGTATTTGTTCATACGTCTAATCCTTTTGCTCGGAGTTTCATAATGTTATTCTTAAATGCTCTAGATGAAGAAAAAGCTGGTGTTGAAGGAAGAACTATAATATCTTCTTCATTATTGGGGGGATAGAACTGAATATGATTATTCTTGGTTTTAACTACCAACCACCCTTCCTTCCTAGCTTTTCTAACAATCTTCATGATTTCCTTATTAGACGAAATTTGGTTACCCATATGGTTTCACTTATACTCCTAAGGTAATAGAAAACAATTGATGTTAACGTTGAACTTGAATCTATAGTAAAACAATGTAAACCACGGGGTATCATTTAGATAGAACCACGGGGTATGTCACGTTATATCTCTTATATCATGACTTATGTTATTTGATATATCTGAGAGAAAGATGTTTAACGCCCATTCCCCGCAATTTTTGCTATAAATGGTACTAATCATCGTATGAGTCAAGAATATAGTATTCATAACCTTTAATTGGTTCCCATTCATCATCCTTAATTAAACCCGCATTACTTAAGTCTGTAGCCTCTTCAATAGCTTTTTCCCGAGAATGCTCCTCACCTTCAGGAAAATCAATATAAAGAGTGCAAGAATCACTTCTAATAATCTGAACAATATAAGTCTTAGTCATCTTGCTTCATCCCGTCAATATAAGTCTTGAAAGCCGAATCCTTAGCTTCATCCCAAGTTCTCTGCTCACCAGTATCACCATCACTATTATCAGCAGTAACTTGTGCAGCCCAAAGAATCTCAATAGCAAGAGGTTCAAAATCATCTTTTGAAAGAGTATACCTAGGATTATCAAGCAAAGCGATAATAGAATCTTCATTTAGACGATCATCAACATCTGGAAGACGATAACCTAATCTACTAATAACCTCCCCCGCAATACAATGATGATTCTCATCATAAGGGTTAGTATATACACAAGTCGAATACTCCATAGGATTAACCTTATCATCAGGCAAATCCATCATAATCTCAACTACCTGTTGTGCTGTAATCATAACAAATTCCTATCTTTTCTCTTAGGATAATTATATGTAAAAGCGTGATAATTAATTAGTAACAATTTGACTTTCATCAACAAGACGAAGAACAGTTTCACTACCATCAGAATAAGAAAGAGTAATTACTGTTGGCGCACCCGGATAAATATCATCCTTAACAGCTTTAACCAAAGTATCTTCAATACTCAACTCAAGTTTCTTATTGAGATAATAAGTATTATTGCTATCCAACTTCATACTGTAAATAACCCAGCACTTTTCATTAGTATCCATCAGAACCAACCTTTCCAAAAAGTCTTCTTAGAAGAAGAACGCTCGAGCTTCAGTTCAACAATAGCCAAACGATCAGACAATTCCTTGACCCTATTCATAATAGTCTCATCAAGATACTGTTCAATCTTTTCATGCATCGACTCCATGAACATTGTATTCTCAAGAATACTATTCGTGAAGTCTTCTACCATTGCTTCAGCAACTTCATCCATATGGTTGTAACGAATGTCTTCAGTCACACCCTCAACAATGGAAGAATAATCCATGTTCTCAAGAACATCAGAACAAAGAACATCACTAGAAGCAATAACCTGAGCAATATCTGTACGAAAAGCATAATCATACATCTTCTCATTTAGATGCTCACCAACAATCTCAGCAATCTCAGTACCAGTAAAAATAAGATCTGCTCTGATTTCAGTCATTTTGTTTTTCTTTCTGTTAGTTGATTAGATATTAAACTTACGATGACGCCATGCCACAAAAAAACCAATTGTTATCACCAAGATAAAAAGCAACTGCTGGACCCCACTTATCATTGTATGCGTTACACATTTCGGTAGCTACTTCCTCACCAAATTTCTCAACAAGAAGTTCAGAAGTTTCCTGCCAACTCATATCCAATGCAGCATAAAACTTATGTGCCTCATCAGAAGTTGGATTTGGAATATTACGAAAAGCCACAACTTGATCTTTTTCGCAAATCGTACCTGTATAGCCAGCATGACCATGCCAGTAATAAGCATCTTTGACAGCATTATCAAAAGCTTCTTGCAAAGTCTCACCTTGAAACTCACAATAAAAACTTTCTGCACCCATCACACATCTCCTTCACATAGAACGCAAGCCTGACCGATATTAATAAGACCAACCTTATTTACAACAACTCCAGTATTCTCACAGCAATAACAATCATGACGCACAAACTTCTTGTGCATATCAAAACAAATATCACAATAGTGACGATCACAACATTCATAAACAGCAGGCATATCACAACGCCAAAAAGGATCTGAAGCATATTGTGCAGTACTAAACATATCACAAACAATCATGAGTATCATACTCTCTATGAAGCTTGATGCAATCATCACAATAATAAGCATCACAACATTCATCAATAGCAACCTGATTACACTGCCAATACTTATCAACACCATGCTGATCAGTCATATAACTAGCAACACTACAAGTTAGAACGTCAGACTTCAATTAGATCCTCTCCTATCTGAAAATAAAACTTCTCAAATACAGTGAAGCAAACTGCACAAATCTTCTCTCCCTCAACTTTAAAAACAGGAGATTCGCACTCACAAGGTTCACAATACATCCAATCCCAATCACGATGATTCCTGTGAACATAATCAAAAACAGCAGACTGTCCACCTTCAGCATAAAAATTAGTTAAAGTACGGGCAGTTTCATTATTCCAAGCAGGCACAATTACTTCAGTCATTGGTTGACTCCTCAATAGAAACAATACGGCTATCACCAAAACCAATATGAATAGTCTCAACATCAAGATCATCATCTTGAAAATCAACAAAAGCTTGTGCAATATTGCGAAAATAACCACCATAAGTAGTCACAGTTTCACTGACAACCACAATCTTATAGTAACGCTCTTCCATATCAGTTAACCATCCATTCTTCATGAGTTTCATTATTGTAAATATGACAAATATAAGGATCTTCAAAAGCAGAAACATCACCATCAGCAATAAGATCATAAACATCACTCACACCAAACTGACGAATTTCATCAGCATTATCAGCATCAATAACAACAGTGTGATAAATAGTCTGAGTGATAGTAACAGCAAATTCCATCATAACCCCTTTCACCAAACCCAATCCAACATTGTTTCACAACAAATCCTGCAATAATTAATGATCTCATTACCATCTTCATCAGTCGTATAGATACAACTACTACAACCGATAGCACACTCTTCAATAGAGTCAGGATGCGATTCCATAATCAAACTCCAATCGTATTAACCGGATAAGCAAAACAATCAATAGTCGAGCTATCTAATTGAACATTCGTCCAATCAAATAAAGCAACTCCACTAAAATGAACGCTACCAAAATACCACTGGTAACTGCGCTGAGAAATAACAGAATCCCACCCAATCTTTCGAAGAAACTCGTTAATCCTCTTTTTAGTCGTTGCACTAAACCAACCCCCATTATTAATAAAATAACTTCCATCTTCCTTGATACCAGCAATAACAGTATTATGATACTGAATACCATAAACAGTATTGTCAAAAGCATCAGTGGTTTTCACATACCAAGTCTCATGAGAAAGTTTTCGGAAATCATTACTCCTACCAGCCTCAATAAAAGACTTGATATCTTCAAAATAATCTTTTGAATTCACTCGCCATCTCCATTGTTAAAGCCATTCTTGGCAACCTCAATACATTTTTGACAAAGAGGAAACTTATTAGGATCTCTAGTAGGAACAAATACATGGCCACAAAGTGCAGTAATAGCTACACCATTAATATAACCATTCATGGCATCTTCTTTGGTAATAAGATGAGAAACAGTAGGCTCTTCAAATTCAAGTTCCTCAGTCACATCTTCAATGATATCCAAAATAGGATCTAGCACAATAGTTGACATATCAAACCTCCAACTTCAATTGTCCAGCTTCTTCCCAACGTCGATTCTTACGATTAGCAGCAATCGAAGGATTACTTCTCTCATAAGAAAGCCAAAAAGATGTAGCATCATCCAAACTATGAATGTCAGCATCATCATCATTCAAACGAATATCAAGACCTAGATAATAAACAGCTTCTAGAATCTCTTCCTCGTTATAAATAGGAACACCCTGATCATCATAATTATCACAATCATAATCATTGCTAGCAAGCCAAGACTGAACTTCACCACCAATACCGACATAATTGTCAACATACTGACACCAATCGAAAACATTATTGTCAATACACCACTCAATATTATCAGCACCTGCTTTCCATTGACGATCAGAATAATCTTCTTCATCAAGAATGGGATACTCATTAGAAAGATAAGTTGCAATATCCACAACAGCTTTGAACTCATCAGTAATATCTTCATCAGTAATCAAATGATGAGGAACTTCTGATCTCAAAACCTTAACACAAAGTTGATCAGCATGACCAACAAGCCAATGCCTTAGACCAACCTCAGAAAAACACTCATCATAAGTATCAGGGAACAAACGCTTCATTTCGGCAATAGTACAATACCAATTAGAAACGTCAGCAATAACATCCCGTGCATCTTTATTGATGCCAGCAAAACCCCAAGTAACAAACATCTCTTCGAAACCATACCAACCAAAATCACTAGGATGCTTTAAAGATTGCTTCGCAAGATCAACGTACTCGGACATTTTAACTACTCCTCAAATTCAATAGGTTCAGAAGCGATAATATTTCCATACTGCTCAAGATTAGATACAAGTTGAGAATAGATATCATTCATATCATAACCCTCACCCATATCAATATCATTTGCAAACAAACAAAGTCTTGCAAGAATAACGATACCAGCAATATCAGTGTCAATCGTTACTGATACCGGGATACTACTATTATCTTCACTAATCTCAATATAACTCATGCAACCTCTTCCTTATTCAATTCCTTGACATACTCACGGAAAGCTCGAGAAGCATCTCTATTTGCACAGTCAAACATCAACTTACGAAACTTAGCGTCAGTATAAGGAGTTGCATTAGTACCCAAGCCAATGTGATTATATACATCTTCTTCTGAAGTAAAGATACGCTGATGACCTCTATCATCATCATACCAAACACTACGCATAGAACCATTCAACTTTTCATACAAAGAAACTCTTGAATAAAATTCAGCAGCATTAGCCTCAGTGATACGATTCATACCAATACCCATCGAAAGCCAAATCAAAGCTTCAGTTGCAGTATTAAGTTTTACCGTATCATCATCATCATTCTTCAACCAGCAAAATTCTTCGTAATTCTTAATCTTCGTAAGATCCCAATTAAGCGACATAATAGTTATACCTTTCAGAGTGCTTCGTAAATTAGAACGTCAACCCAACGATTTGCAATATACTTCTCAATAATGACAGCGTTATCATAAGGCATACCACCATCAATACCGACTCTAGAGAGCCAAATCTTATGACCATTGCCATGATTAAAATCATGAACATAAAGATCACAAGTCCAACCTGAATCAATAACTTCCATACTCTCAAAATCAGCAAGAGTAAGATTACACATCCAATCATCAAGAGTGATTGGAACATTTACATCAATTGTGACAGTCATTACTTATCCTCCAATTTGATATAACGAAACTCACGACGAGATACATACTGATTAAAAGCTTTACCAATAGACGGTGCAGTAACAATACTACCAAATACATCAACTGGAACATCGTAATACTGATAAGTAGACCCAGTATTAAAAGTAACTACTAGAATATGAAGAGTATAATTATACTCAACACAATCAATATTATAGGAATTAGAGAATTTACAAACCCTATCGCAAACAACTCTTGTTGTAATCACTTAATCTTTCCTATTCTATTCAACTTAGGAAGCTTTCCATAGTCAATACCAATATACTTTGCAAAGCATTTCTTATTACAGAAAGGACCATGACCATTAAAGAAATTTGCATACCTCCAACCTGGAGGACTAAAGCATTCAATACAATAACTTCCCTCAACAACATCATATTCATGTTGAAGGGGAATATTCAAATCAATAACACTCATTCTTCTTCATCCTCATTTTGACATTCACCATCACAATATTCACCACAACAATAAAAACAAATATCATCTTCATTATCTTCCTCGACTTCATCACCGATGAAAACAATTCTCATTTCCGAAATACGTTTACCCCAAGATCCTTCATCAGAGTAAGTAACATACACATTGTAACTACCATCACCAAAACCAGTAGCACAAACAGCACCAATACCATCTTCAAGAATACCTGCACTCTTATCAGAAAGAGTAGCTTGACAGGCACCACCATAATTAAACTTACCGGCATACTGATCAATATTTTTGAAGTCAATATCTTCCTTCTTCCAAGATGATTCAATATAACATGGATCACACAACATCATCTGACCCGAATCAACACCGATACTACCAATCAATACCTCAGACATAATTAATCCTCGTATTCTGTTTCGTAAATATCCCAGTCATCAAACATGAGAAGATTTGTAGAAAGATGAAGCTCACCATCAGAATTCTTATACTTAGCAATCACTTTCTCTTCAACAAGAAAATCAATGTTATCTTCATGAAGTTCCTTATCAGTCACATCAACATAAAGATAAATTGGAACCTGAACAATATGACTCTTAGCTTTACTCATCATAACTCCAATCAATAAATCTGCATATAGGACTCTTTGTGCAACACATACTTCAAAGGATTCAATTCCCAATAATCAAATCCACTCCAGTAATACTCATCACTATCTTCATACTTAGTCCAATTTTCTGGATCATCTTCAGGATGGCTAATGCTAATACATTCAGCATCTTCGGAATAAAAGATCTTAACTGGAAGATCAGAAAGCATTTCTGAAAGATCATGACAAGCTTTCTCCCAACCCTTCCATTCATAATAATGGAGTGGCTCACACTCACTCCAATAGTCAGAAGGCAAAGGACCAAAGTGAAGCTCAAAGTTTAGAGCACGATCAGCTTCATTAACTTTATTCCAATCAATAGAAGGAAAAGCTTCTTTGATAAGAATAGCAACTCTATCATCATTCATTAGATGTAATCCGCCAATCCGATAGTTTCAAGAACGCTAAAGTCAACGTCATTATAATCATGTAAAGCATAAGCACAAGCAGCTTCTGTTTCTAATTCATCTTCGAAATAATCATGCCAAGGAGCATCACCAATAGAATTAGAAGTAAGTCCAAGCTTACTCATAAGGCAAAGATCAACATCTTCCAAGAACTTCTCGAAACTAGACATTACTAATCTCCTCATCGTAATCAAAAAGAATGCTTGGATCGCAGTCTTCACAAATACCGTTTATCCAATCCGGCCACTCGCCAGCATCAGTTTCTCGGCCACATTCATCACAACTTCTGACATTACTTTTTACCCAATCCATAGAGTCAGGCATTACCAACCACCATTCTTTCCGCATTCTTCCGAACAAAACCATTGTGCATTGTAAGTCTGAAAAGAATCTTTTGGTTCATAAGTGTAAGCTTTATCGCAAGTATCACACTCATAAACAACATCAGAAAACTCGGGATCAGTAGGAATTGTAATCTTTCCCATTAGTTCATCTCCTCATGCTCAGAGTTAGCATAAGAAGCAACATCACCAACGTAGAAACAACCGTCACCATTACTCTTATCCAACCACTCATCCAAAGCCTGGTGCAAAAGATTACGCCAATCTTGATCGTGAAGATCAATTCCACACAAATCTGAATGAACATGGCTATACTGAATCTCGGAACAAATGTGATTACTCATCGCTTAACCAGCTTTCTACAATTGATACGCTTACCATTGTCAAGAACTGCTACTGCATTATCATGATGATAACCATCATGAAAATAATCAATAGCAATGATTACTCCAATACGAACAAGATTACGTTCACGGAGAATTTTACCAATAAGATAATCGAAATCACGAGTCTCATGATTATACGAAAGTTCAATGTTATCTGAACTTTTAATCACATTCTCAACCCCAACATTTCTCACAAGATCAACTTCTTTCTGTAGGTAATGGAGTAACGCTTTGTGTTACATACCTTAGTCGATTGAACCAGTTGCTGTCAAAAGTTGTACCTAGTTTTATAAAAGTCACGGAATGAGCTCGAGATTGTGTGCCAGTGAATGTTTATCGCAACCTAAAGCTTAATGTTGCGGCCGCACAACATGAATCTAAATATTGGGAGAATTTAATATGGCTACTATTCACCATCATACCAAGAGTAAAGTTTTTGATCTTCTAACTCAAAACTTTCAAAAGAATCATCGATAATATTATCAAACTCAACGTCAAACAAAAGGCCATGATTAGGCCCATGCTCAACACGAATCTTAGCAATATTATCAAGTTCACTAACAACATATCCAGTTTTGGGGACAGAATCTCCCTCAAGATAAAAATCTACAACAGTGTGCAGATACTTACTCATAATAGTCATTTCTCCATTTAGTCTGATCGTATAAACGATATATCAAGATTATATCATTCACACTTGAGTTCTGCTCTAGAAATCAGAACCATCATCGACAATAACAAGATTTACTTCACTACTATCCACGACACGACAAAAACTACCACAAAGTTCAGTCCAATCCCAATACATAGGGTGATCGTACTCTTCAAGATCATAAGTTACAGTTAAAGTAACTTGCTGACGAAACATACCTTTAGACATATTCATCCTCCGAAGTTAAAATTTTCAACCCTTCTTCTAAGCAATGAGACTTAAACAACTTGATAGCTTCAGCTTTAGTATAGTCATAAAATCTCATAGTATGAAGAAAAGTCTCATAACCATCAAAGCACATAGCATCAAGAACCCACGCACCTTCATGATTTTTCCCAATAGTAATACCAGACATTAAATCACACTCCAAACAAAGTCGTCAAGCTCTTTGAGCTTGTGTTTAATAATAAGCTTAGTACCTGATGAATCTTTATTAGTATTCTTAGCATACTCATTATACTTCTCAATACCAAGAATAATAGAAACAATAAGATCCTCAACCTCAGGGTCATTCTTCAAAAGAATTCCATCACTCAAAGGGGTTCAACCAACTTTCATATTGTTTTTGTGTAATCTCTCCAGACTTACACAAACCGTCAGTCCAATCATTCCAAGCAGTTCTAATCGCAACTTTATCAGATTCACTATAAGCAGCAATTACACCGGGTAATATCATATTCTCAAACAGAGATACTGCCGTACTCTTTAACAACTTTAATCTCCTTGTTATGTCGATCCCATTCCATATGAACAATAGACATTGCTTGCTTCAAAGCATCACGATAACCTTGCTCATAACCAGTACGATAATCTTTTTCACGAAGTTTCTTACCCATATCAATACTCAATTTTTTCACGAATCATTTGTCCTGAGTCAATAAACACAGAACAATTGCGAAACATATCAGCAACGATAGCTTCCCACTCAACAAGATAATCAGCAGAATGAGCAGACTCTTGAAGCCAACAAATCATTTGCATAACAGCATCATTAGCAGAATCAGCATTGAAAGTGTTACTAATACTAACAGTGTAAATATTATCACCCATTAAAATATCTCCCTTATCCGTATACAACATCATTGAAAATTGCAAATTGAATAATAACATCAGCATCAAAAGCATCATAATCATCGAAGATATTATTGGCATTAGGCATATTCATAAAACACTTGATGCCAAAGATAAGATTATCAAGAGTAAGAATATGATTCTTACCTTGATCTCCATCTTCATCTGATTCTTCAACAATAACAATATCTCTACCCCGAGACAAACAATCAGAAGTATAAACTGCGCCTTCAGGGAAAATATTATCAACAGGATAAGCTTTGCTACACCAATAATTAATGCCACCTTCAAAAGCAGTGACAAGAAGATCGTCAACAAACTGACGAGTCAATGGATAATTAACCTTAATACTTCCAACAACTTCAAGGGATGTATCAGTAACAGACATTTCTAACTCCTAATTCTTGATTCGGAAATAAGAACATAATAACCATTGTAAGGATGAAACAATGTAACTTCATCAGGATAAGGCAAATCGACATTCGGAACCCAATTAACATCTTTGTTCTTAAAAGCAGGATTCATCTTACGCAACTCATCAATAGTAAACCAACCATTGAAAATAGAAGGCTTATACTTCTTCTTCTGCTCATTCTCATAAGGAAAAGGAGAATGAAGAAAACTAACAGTAGTTTTGTATTCAGTAACCATTTGTATTACTTCAACCCCATTCAATTTTAGCTGTCTGATTTATAACTTTACCACCAACGTAAATGGTTCTCCACATATCACCCTCTTCACCACGCCAAGCGAAATATGGATTTTCTACTTCATCTACAGAATTCCAAAGATGACTAAGACTATCCAAAAACACATCTTCAGCGCCCATCTTATCATCATATCCGGTAAGCAAAAGATCACCATTTTCATGACAGATCATAGAAAAACCAAGATACTCAAAAATTTCTGCAGCACTTTTGAGAAGATCAGGATAATTCCAAGGCATCCAAGAAAACCAAATGTTTTCATGAGGCCCATCTTTTCTATCAATAGGAATCGTTCCACCAGTTTTTTGAGTGTTGTCATTATTCAACTCACACAAAATACGATAAGCCTCATCTAAATCTTCAGCGCAAAGCTTAGCGTTACTATCAATCAAACTAATATAATAGCCCATTGCGTTATCCCCTATTGCTTTCTATTGTTTCTTGACGAATTTTGTCATCGTGTTCTTTGACATTCTGATCAATTTTACGGAACTTTGATCCTGCCGGATTCGAAAAATATTCAGCAATAGGTCCAGACTCTTCGCCAGCACCATATTCGAACACTCTAAGAAACCAGTTACTTATATTGACACCATACTCATTCTCAATAATTCTTGCTGCTTTCCTTGCGGCTTCTTCTGGAGAAAGAGCTTCCTCAATATAAACAGGCAATCTAGCCTCTACTACAAAATAATTATCATTACTCATAAATCACTCTCACTATAGACCCGCAATAAAAGCGAGTGGCATACCAACTAGTATTACTATGAAAAAGATAGATAGTAAAAGAATTGCTATCCCAGCGATAACTGCTAAGGCAGCAGAGATTAGCAATCTAATAATATCAAATATTGCTGACATATTCCTCCTGATAGACTACCTTATGGTAGGACTGTCATGACGAACTCCTTTCATGAAGTTGAAGAAGAAGATTACCAATATGATCATCAGCAGCACTACGAAAAGCATTATCATCATCACCAAGACCAGTTCTAAGATGATCATACTCATGAACAATAGTACCAACTAAAGTATTCATACTATCAAAAGCATACACTGAAAGATAGACAGTATTCTTATCCATATTAGCAACACCAAGAATACGATCTTGTTCACCTTGAGGAAGAAAGAACTTGAAATCTTTCACATAACTATCAAAATCTTTGATATAAGACTTAACGACCCGAACTGCTGTATCAAATCTATTTTGTTGACGTTCAGCAAGACTAACAAACTCATAATTAATCTCATCACCAAGAATAGAATCAGCGCAAGGAACACCGGAGCGCTGAAGCATAGCATACAAATATGCACTTTTAATCTCAATAGTCTTGACATTACGCAAAGCAAACTGCGACTTAAAGCGCATAAGTTCAGGTGTTACAGCAATAGTATCACCATACATACTCTCCCAAGCATTTTTGAAAGAATTATTGGAATTATGATAGTTGAGAGAAAACCAAGTCTCAACATGATGGACAGGAATAGTCCATTCCCAACAATCATTTCCAGCATTTGCAATAAGAGTTTTAGCAATACTATCATGTCCATCATTATTACTATTAAGATAGTAAAACATTTGCGTCACTTTAGAACCAAGTTCATAAGTGTTACGCACACGACGTTCTTCATTCAAAGTAATACTAGGAATCTCATAATTGAAGATAGGTGAAGAACTATTCTTGTCATTATGAACAAGAACACCCTTGTAATAAAAATTAACTTCTTTATCAAAAGGATTAAAGATTTTTTCTTTGTCACTAATCGATGCGATCTTATTACGTTTGATCGAAAAATACTTATCAAAGTTGTTGATAATCTCAATCAGTTCATCACACGCAGTTAAATAAACTGCAAATACACCAGGCTCAAAGACAATATCATCAACAAACGTAATGGTATATTCATTTCCGTTAGCAGTAAACTCATCAAGAGCATTAGAGAATGCTTCACGAAAAATTTGAAACTCACTATCCCAAGAAAGAACACCAGCTTCAATAACAAAAGAAGAGGGCTTCAGATACTCATTGTTGTAATAATAAAAAATAGAATTAATATCACATTCTTCCTTGACAACATACTCCATTTTATATTGGCCAAGTTCATCTTCACCAACATTAATCCACTGCCAACCATTACGCAAAGCGGCAATTGGAGCGAACTTTGAACCTGAACCAAATTGGCCAATAGTATTCTCATCGTCTCTTTTTGTAGAAAGTCCCAACTTTTCAAGATAAAGTCTATTAACAAAGCCAGCTTTATTCGCAATGCGAATATATTTCATTAACTTCTTCTTTCATAATGAATGAGTGAACTTCTGACAAATGTCATCATATCGTATTCAACCGGTTCAGTCAAATGTTACACCTAGTTAAACCAAAGTTCCCGAATTGCTTGTGTATTGGATCGATCACAAAAATCGTCATTATTTGTTAGCTCGAGATCTTGAATGAAGATATAAAGCTAAACTCTGGCGCCCACGACATTTGGCTTAACATTTAACTAAAATTTAATGAAAAAAAATGGAGACCCAAATAGGGCCTCCATTTTTTTAAAAAAAGTATTTAGTTTTACTAACTGCAAAAATATTTTGCAAACTCTTTCGGACATAACCTAGAAAAGCTCATTAAATATTTTTAGTATAAACCAAGTTTGTGAGAACATCCGGGCCAAGCCCCCCAACCTGATACTGCCAAGACCCTCTCTGCGATCTGTATTTGCTGTTCTCTTGTAGCTTCACTAGCAAATGGAGCATAATCTCCACCTCCCATATTTAGCCAAGTTCCCGGCGCAAACTGGACACCACCATAATAACCGTTACCAGTATTGATGGACCAATCACCACCAGACTCACACTGTGCAATCGCATCCCAAACAGAATTCGGAGCAGGATAATTAGGCTCAACCATAATCTGCTTCTCAGGACGAGGACTGTTAACCACAACAGGAGCAACATAAACTGTTGTAGATGTAGTCGTAGGAACTTCTTCAACAATAGTAGTAGTCGGAATAACTTCACTAACTACCACCGAATTTTCTGTGCTAACTGATACAGCACTTTCTTTTTTATCAATACCCGCAGCTTCTGCTGAAATAGCAAGAACTGCGCTTACAACTGAAATACCAATTACAACACCAATAAATGTTTTTCTATAAACAGACACATAGCCTCTATTCTACAGTCCTTGCTCTACACAGGAAATGGCTATATGAGAAATAAAAATATAATCTAACATACCTGACTCTTGCCAGTCGCCCATCTGTGCATACATAAAAATGCCGTCATCATCAACGACTTGAATATATTCTTTATATATCCTATTTATGTGAAGGAACATTGACTCTACAAATAATTTTGTAGACTTAATAATACTAAGATATTTATATTTATTCTGAAACATATCAATACCTCAGTACATCTATTTTATCAAAAATAGACTTAATTATCAACTTTAGGAGTCATTAAGATTCTCAAGTCCAAACAAAAATCTTGAATTTCATTACTATCTATTAGATTTCTACCAGAAGTTGTAGACAAAAATTTGTCAATAACATCAATAATCTCCCCGAAATTATCGGGGAGATTATTGACACTTTCTTTCACAGATGTCAAACTTCAGCCTTAGCCTTCATACTACGACGAATTGTGTTCGACTTGCTCTTCTCAACATCATCATCATTAAAACCGACGAAATAAAGATCTCCGACAGTTTCGCTATCTTCATGCTTACGATAAACAATCTTGACCTTAAGGTTCAAACTAGCAGCAGTCTGGCGGATACGTTGCTGAAGAGCATTGTACTTGTTACCCGCCTCAACATCACGAATAACCTGAGTCTCAAGAGTATTTAAAGCATCTTGAATCTGCTTGCGTTCTGCTGAAGGACGGCCACCGCCACGACGAACCTGCGGAAGTTCATCTGTCTTTTCAATGTTAAGCATTACTACTCCTTATTGTTATGGATAAGTAGCGATCAGGGTGCCTGACCACTAGGGAACAGTATATCGCCACCTGATCGGAAACCTACCTCAACACCAAAATTTTTTTTGGTGGCAACAAAAAGTTGCAATACTATGCGAGAGCCTTTGACGCCTTCTTTTTCGCAGTCATACTGACACGCATAGGGCGACCCTTCTTGAAGAACTGTCCACCCCAAACTCCATAAGTATTCTTGTGAGATAAAGCGTCTTCAAGACACTTATCTTTTACTACACAATCTTTACACAAAGATAAAACTTCTTTCTTATCTTTAAGAGAAAGAGTTTCAAAATCTTCAAAAAACATTGAAGTTGGTACAGCATTAATTCTACACTTTGCAAGCAGCAAGTCTTTATCTTTCATTTTTTCCTTTTTATATTATCTCAAGCCAATCAGAAATATCTTCTGGCAATTGCTTTGGCTTCCCATTTTCTTTAAAATTTCTGGAAATCATATCGACAATATGAGTATCATTTTCAGACTCTAGTAATGTATAATTAGTCTCATCTAATATCTCTATATCAAACTCAAATTCTGTACTAAGATTAGTCATACACATAAAAGTAGCGCCAGCAACAGAGTCAGCTAAATCTTTAGACCCCGATGAAGGATGATCAACCTTAGTATTATTGATAAGTTTTAATTTCAAAAGCTCATCCTCAACAACAATATTATTCCAATAACCACGGAAACGTCCATCGTAAATTGTGGTAGAAAGAGTATCATAATCTTTTTTAGCAACAGTATGCAGATCAGCATTAACTCCAATAGCTCTCAATGATTGAATCATATCAGCAGAGTTCCATTGATCAAACGTCACAGATACAACAGTAAACCTTTTTGTAAGATCTGTAATAGTAGAACGAATCTCTGAAAAAGGAATCTCAGAGTTATCTTCGGCCTTCCAACTTTGCAAATAATCCATCTCAATAATAGGAAGATTTTCAACACCACCCATAGTCTTAATCTTCTTAAGACCCGGAGAGTGAACCATACAAAGAGCAGCACGATCTCGTTTAAGACCAAGATCGATATGAATGTACCTAGGATGAGGATCTTTGCCTAGAAACCACTCTTTGTAATGTCCTTCATTATCAAGAGGATCTTCTTTAAATCTAAATGCATTACGAACAGACTCGGGATCACGAAAATAAGCATCAACCATTTCAGGAGGCTCACAAGCAAAACGAGCGCGAGCCATAATAGGATCACGCCGAAACTCATTCTCAAACTCTTCACGGTGACGAGTGGGATTTACTTCCCACGTTGCAGCTTTTAAGCACCACGAAGTGGCCTCTCTATAGCCTCCACGGTTCCCCACTTTCTCATCAAGCATAACTCCACCATGCTCAATTAAATCGTCAATAACTGACTTATATCTTTGCTGAATAAAGTCTCCTTTGAATCTAGGGAAAGAAAGAAGAACAACTTTTCCAACACTTGGAAAGCGAGAAGTAATAGAAGCTCGAGCCATGTCATAAATTTCTGAAGCAGAACCCTTATTGCGAAGTTGGCCCTTAAGTTCATTATCAGTTTTGAATGCTGAGATCTCATCAAGAACAACAATAAGAACTTCATAGCCCTCCCAGCCTTCAGCCTCAGAGTGACCGGAGAACATTCGAACAGGACGACTAAACCAAAAGATCTCCTGAACTCTAGGTTCAAAACCAACCTCATTAGCCCACGGAGAAGCTAAGAGAAGATTCTTTAAAGGATCAAAGAAAACCTGTTGCGCCTGTTTTGCGTTAACAGCAAGGTTGACAAGATCAATATAAACACCAGCAGCTTTGCCAAAGTAATCAAGAGGATCTCTAAGACAATGAAGCAGATAGGCAATATAAGCAAGAGACACGCGTGAAACGTGATCTTTACCTGAACCTTTTCCTAACTGACAAATAACTTCATTGACAGTGTAGTTGTGATAATATTCCAACCCTTGCTCTTCACCCATAAGTTGAACAAGAGTTTCTGGTTTAAAAATTTGAGTAATTCTTTTGCCAATCTCAAGTTGAATCTCACTTAAAGGAGGAAGACCGAGATAATGTTTATCAGTAACAAACTTCTCTAATGATACAGGCTCCTCAAGAAGATCTTCATTCTTAAGAAGTTTTTCAAAATCATTAAGATCTAAATTTGTTCCAAAAAAATCATCACCCATTATTAACACTTTTCTTTAAATATCTTACAAATATTCCAACAATTTTTATTGGATCATATTTACGAAAAAAATCTGGAGCAGCTAAATGTTTAGCAATTGTAAAGATAAATAACCAAATTGGCCATCGAAAAATTGAATGTTCAATACCACGCCAACAACCATCAGAAAGTGTTTCATAAAAATCTTTCTTCTCTTTGGAAGAATCATTTAAAAGCAATGCAATAACATCATAAATTAAAATAAAAAATCCAATAAAACACCATGCCGCTGTGGATTTTTCGGGAAACTTTCTAATCAATAATTTCTGCATCTTCATATACCTCAACAATATCTTCGGTATCGTCAGCAGACTCTGAATCCATCATAGAGAAAGCCTCACGAAGCATAGGCGAAGCCTTCGCTTTGCAGTCATCGCAATTAGCAATAACATCTCTAATAACCTTAGAGATAATTTGATTAACAGTTTCGGCTTTTTGCATTCTTGCAATATATTCGCCATCTGTTTTAGTACCACCCATGAGTTGATGAAGTTGTGCTTTTTTAGTAGCAATATCTAAACAAAGTTTGAGGGCTTGATTTCTACCAGAAACCATTCCCTCTCTAGTGGCAATTTCAACAGTCTCCCAAGCTTCCTTAGAAATCTCATCAAATTCAGCCAAAGCCTTGACAGTATTATACTGAACTTTTTCTAAGAAATAAGGGTCATTCTCGGCAGTACTCTCAAGATAAATTTTATACTGAGAAACGTACTCCCTAACAGTCTGAACAGAAATATTTTCAAGTTCAGCAATATCCGAATTAGAATAGCCTTTAAGATTAAGCAAACCAACTTGCTCAACCTTTTTTGCTTTGTCAAATATATTATCTGATTTCTCTAATTTATTGGCCATAGTAACAATTATACCATATATGATTAGTCTTCTTTGACATCATCAAAATCAAAATCATCAGCAGCTTCAATCTGTAAGTCATTCTTCCTAGGGCGTCCACGCTTATTCGCTGCTTTTCTGCTTACAACAGCAGCAGCCTCAACATTATCATCAGGAAGATTCGACGTAAGTCTTTCAAGATTATGACGAAATTCTGTACCAAGAATTACAAGAAGCTTCTCAACAAGTTCGGGATCATATTTCCCAATCATATATTTAGACAAGACAGATTTAACATTATCATAAGAGCAAAACTTACTTAACTCTTTCTCTACAATTCTGAACGCATCTTTAGTCGTATTAGACATTAGTTATAACTCCAAATTCCATTATTTAATATTACAGTAAACCAATAAAAGTCTTCCAAGTCCATTTCATCAATATCACAATAAATTTGTTCCAATGGATTCCAGAACTTGAAAATCATTCTATCAGCATTTTCCGGACTTTGCACATAGATAGGCATTATTATACCAGCATCAATGGCATCGAACATCATCATGGGTGTCAATTCTTTATCAACTATAGTATAACCATGATTAGCAATATCTAACATAGTGTTATTCCAAATATTTGCAAAAAAATATGATATACCAAAAAGAATTTTTTGTACTTCAGAATACGGAGGAACAACTAAATCTCGTACTCTGTCATCTTCTTCAAAAAATAAATATTCTTCATCCATCAGAATATAAGTCTATCTTTTTTTCTTCTTAGCTCTCGCTAAGGCTCTCATTCGCTCCTCACGAATCCTATCAGGACGTTTCCCCATTGCGCTGGATTTTTTCTTGCCCTGAAGATTTGCGCCAATTTTCCTACCCTTACCTCTATATTTCAAAAGATCATATTTAACTAGCCAGTTATAAATAGCCTGATGACTAATTTTAATATTATACTTTTGTTCAAGAAGAACAACCATATCTTTAAGGTTCATTCTTTTTTGAACATAATGATAATATAACCAATCTTTTTGTTTATACGGTTCAAGAGGCATCTAGTTCTCCTTTATTTACTTTATCAAGTCCATAAAGAGCAATACCAATTGCATCACAAATATCATTATCATTAAGATAATTTATATCTGGAATTTTTCTATGGATGATATTAATAGTTCTTTGTTTTCTTTCAAACGCCGCCATCTTTTTTGATTCTTTTTCGCCAAATTGCTTTGTCCAAGAATCTTTCTCAGCTTTACTAACATTCTTATATCCTATATAACTTTTCCAATTAGCAATAGTTACCTCTGAGACACTATCACATTCTTTAAGGCATTCTCCCAGCAGATGACCTGAAACTTGAGAAAGAATTCTACTAGTAGCAGGATTTTGTATATAAATAGGTTGCTCAACAAAAACATGATCTATAGCATAGATACCAAAAATTTTAGAAACAGATGAAGAGATAATCTTTAGTTTTTGATTCATTGAAAAATTGCCAAGATTAATTTTACTTGTCTTAATAAGATTAACTTTATCTGGACGTTGTTCAATAATAGCAAAAGCAATAACTGTAGACGAAGCATCAATACCAACTACAGTAGTTGACTTAAGATGTTTAATTTTTAAAGTTCTGACTAGGCTCATTAAAAGCTCCAGTCCTCTCTTAACTTCTCTTCATCCCAACCCCAAGAAGATAATCTTTTTATTAGACGTTCAGTCTTGCAGGCTTCACATATAGTTTCTATGTTATAAGTAGATAAAATTGTAAAACAATCTTTGTTTTTACAAATTCTTTTTTTATTTGCTTTTCGTTCTTTATTTTCATAATAACGATCTAAAACATTTTTATTAGTAATAACTTTACGACATTCAACACTACAATAAATAGCATTATGAACTTGAGGCTCAAAGAGTTCAGTACAATCAGGATTAGCACATATTTTAGGCTCAAGAATCATATTATATAGTATATCATATAATATCTATTTCTTAAGATTAACTGCTACACCTTCTTCTTTATCAGACCAGCAATGAGCAGAAGCATCGCAGCGTTGACAATTCTGGGAAGTCTGCTTATATGGTCTAGCAGGAAGATCTCCATTTTTGAATACTTCATAGATCTTCTTATATTTATTAAACGTGGACTCAATAAATTCATTATCTCTCTTAACTAACAAAGGAAGAATGGCAGAGTTATTCTTGGAATAATAAAAAAGAAAACCAGAATCATGATTCATACCATACATATAGAACTGCAACTGACGAAAATGCTCATCCTTGGGCTTATGATAAGCACTCCTAAAAGCAAAACCTGCCTCATTAATTGACTTACACTCAACAACCTTGGGGCCATCCCAGTCAATCAGAAAGTCAATATAACCCTTAATTGGGACAGGATCAGTAATCTCCAAAGGAAGTTGAGAATCAATAAGGACACCAATATCCTTCAACATATCTCCCACAGCATCCTCAACACGATTACCAAGATCAAAGATACGTCTAGTCTGGCCAAGAATAGTAGTCTCCTGCTGATAACCCCTCATACGGTAAACAGCAAACCGGGAACAAGGATTCGTATTAGAAGGAGCAAAACTCTCGCTTTGCTTCCAATGAACCCCATTAGAAGCTTCAAGTTTCGCATCAATAGCATCAACCAAAGACTTCTCAAGATCAAGAACATCAGCAGGAGTAACAGTACCCTCAGTCTTCTTGACAACCTTCTTCTCAGGTTGCTGAACCTTCAACTTACCAACAAGATTCTTCATCGAACACCACTCATCGAACCCTCAATCTTACCAAGTAACTTGAGAGTATTAATATTCTCCTCAAGAGCAGTAAACATAAGCATAAGAAGATCCTTGCGACGACGTTGAATAATAGACTTATCACTAGTCTTATAATACTGCGCTCTTGCACCAAGTTTAGTTCTCAAAGCAGCCAGCTTCGCTGCAGCCACAAGAGCCTCAGAACCCATCATAGCCTGAGGACGATCAAGAATACGCTGGACAATCTCCATACAAATAGAGAACTCAGCGAACTCTTCCGCACTCAAAGCCCCGGCGATCTCATCAAGATCAACCTCAACATTACCTTCACTCATTGCTCTACTACTTGCTATCGTCATTAAATTTCTCCAAAAAATCTTTCAAAACATCGTCCTCTGTCATTATAGCAACAAACTCTCTAACCGTATCATCATTGGTCCAATCACGAAACTCATATGCATGAACATAACACAAAGGCATCGGCGGAACCTCAAAAGGCATATTTAAAGCTCTAACAGTAATATTGCCACACTCATCTCCATCCTCATACTCCTGATAAACACAAGTAGTTTCCTTGATTGCAATAAATCTTTGAACATTATCCTTTAAGCTCAAGAAAATCATCCCAATCTATAATCGCAACAGAACGGCCATCACCATAAATAACTTTAATCAACGGCTTCTTCTGACCCTCATTCCAAGCATCCTTAGAATGCTTAGCCCAAGCAGAAGACTTCAAAGTAAAAGTCAACTCATTATGCTTATAATCAACAAGCCAATCATCAAGAACAGCATCACCCTTACGAAAACCTCGCCCAGAGTTAGCAACAACAGTCGCCCCATCCTTACGAGCAGAACGCTTCTCCCTACGATTCCAATCAGTCATCAACAATATCTTCGCTATCAAAACTCAATGTAAGTTCATTCAACTGACCCAAGATAAGCTTCATATCATCATCAGACAAAGCATTCACAAGCTTCTCAGCCCCATGATAACTCTCACCATTCCACTCAAACCAAGCGCCCTTTTTATTGATCAAACCATGACGCACAGCAATATGGAACGCCTCACGCTTCAAATCAATATGAGCAGACTCCGGAGAAAACCAATAATCACCCTTCGTACCCTGAATAGACTTCTGCTTAGACTTATCAATACGCCAAGTCACCTTGCGGGAGGTAATACGCTCATCGCTATCACGGTCCACATCAGCAGAAGCATCACCAGCATTAAGACGAACAATATTAGTAGCCCAATGATACGCAGCATTACCATACTTACCCTGAGTAACAAAATACTGACCCTTCGCAGCAATCGTCTGCTGTGCAATAAACACCACACAATGATTCACCCCCGAAATAAGTTCATCAGCAACCTTCTGGATCAGAACACCCTGAGAGCGAGCATAGATGCCAATACCACCCATACCATCATCGTTCTTATAGAACTGCTCCATCACAATCGTATTGATCGAATCAAAAATAAAGAAATACTTCGAATCCTTCTCCCGAAACATTGGCATGATCACATTCAAAATATCCTCAAGAATAGTAGAACGAATCACAATACGATTGCTGATATCAATACCACAATGCTCCATCCACTCATCAGTAGACGAACCCTCAGCATCAACAATCACCGGAGTATAACCAAGCTTCTGAGCCTCAGCAGCAGCATGAAAACAAAGTGTAGACTTACCAGCCTGAGGATTACCCCAAACAATATGATAACGTCCGGTCCACAAACCACCACCCAAAATATAATTCAAACCAAACGAAGGAGTCGGAATGATATCCGGCTTCGGAATCTTCTCTCCACCCTTAATTACAAGAATTTTGGTTACCCTCTTTCTTCCATCGCTTATTATTAATAATGCGAGAAACTTGCTGATTACTTACATTAAACAATTCTCCTACCTCTCTTTGTGTTTTGCCTTCACTGCAAAGTGAACGAATTTGCTCTACTTGCTCTAAGGATAACTTAGCAAAAGGATGACTTTCACCTTTTCTTTGACGATTTTTTATAACTTTATCTAACTGATTCTCTGCTGGAGTCCCCCATTTAAGATGATCAGGATTGACGCAACCCGGATTATCACAAGAATGCATAATACCATAATTTATTGAAGGCCTAATGTCATCAGGTCTAAAAAGCTCAACTGCAACATGTGTCGCCTGCCTAAGACTAACTTGCGTACTATATCTCATTACTCCATATCCACACGGATTTTTTGCTGCCATCCACTCCCAGCAGTAATCAGTTTTTTCAACTTTAGAGAGAAATCGATGCATCAAACTTTTTGCCATACTTGCCTCTTTCCTGTTCAACATCAATAAGATTCATCTTACACCACTTCTCAGCAGAAATGACATTCACCAACGAATATTGCCCATTTTTACCTGAAGTAATTTTCAACATCTTCCACTCAAAAACACTATTCAACTCCGAACGATGAGACACCACACTAGACCCAAAAATAGTTGTCTTCAACCAACCATGATCAGGAATATAAAAATATGACGAACACATATCCTTATCATTACGAGTCTTAAAATTCACCGTATTAATAAGATACGCCAAAAGCGGCGTCTTCCCATTAGGCACAATACTACGCTTAACACCCTTATCATACAGAAAATCAAACTCATCCAAAGAATCACCAGCCATCTGCCTCTGCAAAAACCTCGAAAACTTAGAATCAGTCTTCCCAGTCTCAATATCATTAAAATCCGCAACATGATGAATCGTCTGGTCACCAACAATAGCAATCACATAATCACGCTTATTGATCACCGCATCAGAATCAGCAAACGACGACACAACACCAGTCGCATCCTCAATCTCAGCACGAAAATAACGAGAAGTCCGCTTCGTAGACTTAACCACACCACGAACAATATACAAATTAATATCCTCCTTATTATCCTGAGCATCAGCACACGGCATAATAATCGAATCAAACGGAGACTTATCATTCATCGTCACCGGATAATTCAACAACGGCCCAAAATACCGACGAGACTCATACGGAGAATCATAACCGACACTATCCAAAGCGCCCACCTTCTGCAAAGCCTCAAGATTATTAACCTTAACCTTAGACTTCTGCACAGAATTAACAAAATGATCATAATCCTGAAAAGGACGCTTCAACAAAATCTCATTAACAGTATTCGCACCACAACCAGCAATATTAGACAAACCAAACCGCAACGCATCACCATCCAAAGAAAAACTATACTCAGAACTATTTACGTCGGGACCGAGGATTTCGATGCCAAGTCGTTGAGCCTCAAACAAATATGTAGTAACTTTCTCACCCTCTGTCTCATTAGACAAAGTAGCCCAAATGAACTCAGTAGGATAATTAACCTTAAGCCACATTGTTTGATACGATACTAGCGAATAAGCAGTCGCATGAGACTTGTTGAACATATAAAGAGAAGCTTTCTCAATATCAGCCCAAAGACTTCTCGCCTTATGCTCCGAGATATGAGTTGAAGCACCATCAACAAATTCTTTCTGATACTTATCAAACTCAGCAGCATCCTTCTTCTTGGAGATGATCTTACGAAGACGGTCAGCCTTAGCCCAACTGAAGCCAGCAAGTTCCACAGCGATCTTCATAACCTGCTCTTCAAAGATGAAGGTGTTATAAGTCTCACCAAGAATATTCTCAAGAATCTTGTGATCATAAATAGTACGCTCAGTGCCATCTCTACGAGCAAGATACTTCTTGCCCTGAGTTACATACGATCCCGGACGTACCAAGGCATTAGAAACAGCTAAATCGTTGAAGTTAGAAATACCCATCTCAGTAATAAGAGAAGCATAACCAGCACCTTCCGCTTGGAAGATTCCAACAACATTGCCTGCTGTGAATTCTGCAAAGACTCTTGAATCTGGGTTGTCAATATCGATGCTGTCTTTTGAGACATCAATTCCTTTTCGTTCCTTAATGGCATTAATGCAATCTTTGATGACTGTGATCGCACGCACTCCAAGAGCATCAAATTTAATGAGTCCAAATTCGCCAGTCTCATCCTTGTCATAAGCAATCACATTGATCTTGCGCTTGGTTCCTGCCTCTTCACGAACTTCAATGGGAACGATAGTATTTAGGGGAACATTAGATACGACGACGCCAGCAGCGTGCGCTGATGCGTTCTTATATCGTCCCACAAGCCTCTCAGCGACCTTAATGATGTCTGGGTTCTTATTCCTGAATTTAGCAAGTTTATCTTTAGTTTTATATTCCTCAAAAGTCTCAAAGAGAGGAGATATAGCATTAGCCTCAGTATAAGGCACAGCAAAAGCGCTAGCAATAGCCTTGATGGAACCCTTAGGCTGGAATGTGCCATAAGCAGAAATACCAGCGACATTCTCTGGACCCCACCGATTCCTCAGATATTCTTTCGCCTCATCACGGCGACGATCTTCGAAGTCCAAATCGATATCCGGGAAATCGTTTCTCTCAGGATTGATAAACCGAAAAAAGAGAAGTCCATGCTTGACCGGATCGATATTCGTAATACCAAGAACATAAGACAATAGAGATCCACCAGCGCTACCACGGGCAGGCCCACGGGCAATGCCGTCACTGTCAGCCCAACTAATAAGATCCCACAAGACCAAAAAATAGTCCGAAAAGTTCTTCCCTGCAATTACTTCCAACTCCTCATTAAGACGATCAATATAAACAGGATCAGAAGAAAGACCCTTCTGCTCAAGAAGAAAAAACGAAATGTCACGAAGATATTCATTAGAAGTCATATTGATCTTGATATTCTTAGTATAAGAAGGTAAGAACATATTATTCATCTTAATCTCTGTATTACACTTATCAGCGATCTCCATAGTATTTTCAAGAATATCCGTTCTTGTAATACCAGCATCTTCAAAGTGACGTAATGCTTCATTAGCGTCCATCATATAAAGAGGAAGATCTTTGAAGGAAAGCCTGCGATCAGGATAAAGCAAATCCATCTTATCAATTAGATTATGAACATTACAAGCTTTATCATAATTATCCTTAGCATGACGCTTCTGAGCAGCATTCATAGATGAACTCTGACCAACAGCCAAAAGCACTTCCTCAACGCCCCAATCATTTGCTGTTGGGAAATGACAATCAAGAGTACCGACAATAGGAATATCATAAGAGTCCCCATAGTCAATAAGTTTTGCATTAAGCTCCGGTGGATTATGGGGCTGTACTTCAAGATAATAATCATCCTTGAAGATTCTTTGAAACCTATTCAGCAATAGCTCTGATCGCTTTTCATCACCGGCAAGAATTGCTTTAGACAATGCACTACCCATACATCCCGAAAGACAAATTAATCCCTCACCAAATTGCTCCAAATTAGAGAAGTCAATTCTAGGTTTGTAGTAGAACTGCTCAGTCCAAGCGACATTATTAAGTCTGAAAAGATTTTCAAGCCCCTTATCATTCTTAGCAAGAAGAATAAGATGGAATCTTTCAGCCTTGTTATCCTCATCATCCGTCGCTACATCATCAACAAAATATGCTTCAACACCAAAGATTGGCTTAACATTTTGATCCTTACAAGCCTTCTGGAATCTAATAAACCCACCCATAGTTCCATGATCAGTAATTGCAGAAGCAATCTGACCATTAGTACTTGCGATCTGAGCCATCTCTTCCGGAGTAGTCAGACCATCAAGAAGTGAGTATTCGCTATGATTATGTAGATGTGTAAACTCAGGCAAAATTATTCCTTAATACCTTCAATATGTCCAATAATAAAAACTTCAGCAGAAGTCCAAGACTCATCCTGATCTTTAATCAATTCCATTACATAATTATAATAATCATGTTCAACAGAATCAGGGTTCTCTGCTAGAAAATTCTCTACATCTTTGTCAGAATAAACAACTTCACAAATCTGCACTCTTTCAAACAAAACTGTCTTCATTTTTTCCTTTCATATAAATATTTGCAATAATCACTTCTACTCCGCTTTCTTGTAGAAGCTCGAGTCCTTGTGTATGAGAATATAAAGTAAGAGAAATTACTTTCTTTATACCAGCATTAATCAATGTCCTTGCACAGAACAAGCACGGAGTGGTAGTGAGATACATAGTAGCACCATTAGTACTAACTCCATTCATAGCAGCAGCTATTATTGCATTTAATTCTGCATGGATAGCATTGCACTTATCCCAGTCGCTCCCTTTTTCTCTAGACAAGCATTGATCTGTGCAATGAGGAGCACCTCTAGCAGCACCATTATAGCCCATAGAGATTACTTGTTGAGTTGCAGGATTGACAATAACACTTCCAACTTTTCTACTTGGACAAGTAGATCGCTCAGCAGTTGCCAACGCAATGTTTAAAAAATACTCTTCCCAAGATGGTCTGTTTAAATCATCCATTATATTTTTTCTACTTTATAAACTGGTACACCCATTTGTTTTGCAACTTTTGAAAAATCATGAGAATCATCACCAAAAATAAAAACTAAATCTGGTTTAGTCTCATTCATAAGTTCATAATTAAATAATTCGTCTTCTTTTTTATAATGATCATACCAAATTGCATTAAAACAATTTCTTGTACCATCATTAGGGAAATTCTTGATTGCCCAATCATCTATAATGTCAGATGTTTTACCCACTCCGGTATAAATAATGTAAAGTTTTTTGCCATATTGTTTATATACACCATTTAAAAAAGTATCAATAACAATTTTATTTATAGATGTTTTAATAGAACCATCAAATAATATTTTCATTAAAATCAATATCCCATAAAGAATTAATCCTAAGTTTTGGATCAATATCTGCGGTTAAATTATAAGGACGGTTAAGCAATCTTGCTGGCACACCCTTCTCAAAAGCATCAATAACTATTTGAGGATTATCATCAACATAAATATCAATATATAATTGCTGAAGAAAGTCAACTTTATTTTTTTGAAAAACAATAAAGTCTGCTGGGATATCCCAATCCATAAACCAATCCCAAGTTAATTGAGACATAGTTTCTGGTCTAGCAGTAAGATACATGATGTCATATGTTGAACTATAATGATTAGTCCAATACCAAGCTTCTTCAAATGAAATAGCGTTTTTATAAATAAGTTTATTATTAACGCAATCAATCATTGTTGATGAATTTACATAATTATATACTTCTGACCAACTATCACTTTCCCAAGAAGTCCAAGGTTTAGTTTCATATCCAAGATTTCCTAAGAAATAGTTTACTTCATCAAAGGGATTAGCCACAACCCCATCAATATCAAGAACAATCATAATTTAGTCATATACCTTTCAGAAGAAAATGCTGGGGGACCGAAGTCCCCCAGCAAATAACTCAAGCCCAACCGCTAGAGCCAGAGTTGTCTTCTTCAGAAATATAATAACCAGCCTGTTCTGCAGGACTCATGAGCTTATAAGTCTTAGTCAAATCATGCATAGGAAGTTCTGCAATTGAAGCATTTGCATCCTTTGGAGCAAGGGGGATCAGATTATACTTAGTCTGCTGCTTCTGACCAGTACGAGAGATCTTGAAATCACGATCCATAATCGTACCATACTCACTTGCATAAGTAACAATAGTTTCTGCAACGTGAGCGCCAGTGAACTTCTGATCAAGGATGCGAGGCTCCCAAGTTTCGTCATCAGCACTAAAAACTGCAACATTCAGAAGAAGATGCTGCTTTGCCTTCCAACCACGATCATGGACAACCTGCTCACAACCAAAACAGCGATAACCATAATCCTCATTATCACCAGTGCAAATCGCACTCTTCTTGTAATCATTTGGATTAGTGTGAACTGAAACAACATGAGCAACCCCAGCGGCATCAGAGAAATTCGCTGAATCCTCGGTGAGTTCCTGACGGAAGCGAATCAGGTATGATTCGCCGGACTTCACGGAGAAGAAGCGAGGAATACGCTCGCCATCTCCCATAGGGCCACTGCCCTTGTTTTCGATTGTGTTCTTCTTAAGATCACTAAGTGTTTTGAACATACTCATTTTAATTACCTTTATCTTTCTACGTTAATAAACGTCTATCTTTGATTTAATCAAACGCACTCAGGCGTCTAACCATTATACCATCTATCGATCTGCTCTGACACCTCAAGCGTCGGGAAGACCTCCAGAACCTCCTCCAGCAAGGAAATCTCCTTAGCACTGAGTAGGACAGTGTTACTCATGGAACCATCCATGAAGTCAAGTTGGAATACATCTTCAGTCAGATGTGTAAGCCGAAAATACATGATTAAAACTCCAAGTAAAATAGTCTATTGCATTATTAATATGTGAAACAATTTGCTCTTCGTTCATATCGCCGGGATCTTTGATATCAGGATTTTCAAACTGAACAATCTTAAGATTTTTGTCATAAAGATTCTTTATAATCTCTGATCTCATAGCATCTCCAGCACTATCGTTATCTGAGAATATAATGATATTGTCAAAGTATGATGCTAATTTCCCAATATGTTCCTTAGTAATTGTTGCTCCTAATGAGGAGACGACATTTGGAAAACCAGCTTGATGAATTTTCATTGCATCCAAACTACCCTCAACAACTATACATGAATCATAGCGCTTTGCATTGTTTAAATTAAACAAAATATTTTTTCTAGGGAAACCTTTTGAATAAAGATATTTTGGTTGAACATCCTGCAAAATAGTCCTGCCAATAAAACCAATGACTTTATATTTTTCATCCCTAGCAGGGATAACTATACGTTTTTTGACATCAGAAAAACAAACATCAAAATACTCAAGAGTATCAATAACAAAACCACGATCCATTAAATATTTTAACTTATGAGATTCAGTCTCATAGTCAACTCTTAACAGATCAAGAGTTTCATCCCACGACGAGTCTATAACCTCTTGATGTTCACGAAGATTATCAGTAATTTGATCAAAGGAATAATCCTTGACTATATTGCCTTTATCACCAAAAAAAGTCATAAGATCACGAAGCGATCCAGTCTTTCCGCAGGAAGGATTAAAACAAATCCAAAGGCCAGTTCTTTTATTAATATAAAAAGCTGGAGTATCCATATTAGAATGGAAAGGACAATAACAGGCTAATTCGGAACCATCATCACGCATAACCTGCATACCCTTAGACTCAATATAGTCAAGAATATCAACCATAAAACTCAATCTTAAAGTTGAAGTTACCTTTATCATTCATATCCCAAGTGACATTTGTCTTCTTGAAATTCTTCTTCAAATCATATCGAACATACTTTTCAATCTGAGGACGAACACGAATGATAGCTTCCTGATCAATCGCCTCTCCCTCAATAAAATAGAACGGCCTCTTAGTCCATCGCTTCGTGCTCATAAATTTCCTTCCATTCACCTGAGTCTAGATTCCACTTAAGATAAAACGCAAACGGCGCACACCGTCTAGTCTTTCGAGTTACTACTTGAAAAATGTCACTACCCATAGATCTATGAACAGCGAGAACCATATCCGCATCATAAGACAACTGCTTACTCCAAGCAATCTCGCTAAGTTCCGGAGGACGCTCATCATGACCATCATCCATCGTGACACCTGAAACATCAATTACAGGTACACGATTACGAACAGCAATACGCTTGAAAGCTTTTGATAGATTCTTTGCACGCTCAGTCTCTGATCCACCCTTGTTTGCATCATCAAACAAAGTATGATAATCAAGGATTACAAGATCTGGCTTATACTGCTCAATCTTTGCCTGAACAAAGTGCTGATCAGCAGTTTCAATCCCATCAGATGTAACTAGATGGATAGGAGGCTTGCCATCAAACATCTCTTTAGCCCAACCCTCATAGTCATTAATACCAATGCCCTTACCATTTGTAAGTTGAGTATTGGTGAATACCTCACCAGCATTCAGAATAGTATCCATGCGGAATTCTTCCTGAAGACGATCCATCTCAAGGGAGATGATTAAAGGAACATAACCGGCACGCCAAGCATTAGCAGCCATAAGACGAGTCAGTGCAGACTTTCCTACACCAGTCCATCCAATAACAACAACAAAATCACCGGGCTGAAAGCCACCAAAATGAGCATCAATAACCTTAATGCCACTAGTCACACCAACAATGCGATGATCAGGATTTTCAATACGATCTTTAAGGATCGTCGCACGCTCAGTGTAATCAGCAATATTAGAGTCCTTCAGTCTTCCCGAATCACGGATCAACTGTGCAGCCTCATTCTGCATAAGGGTAAGGATCTTCGCAGGATCATCACCACTCTTCAAGGCATCAGAAGCCTTAAATAAAGCTGTTCTAACACCACGACTAAGGCTTTGCTTCTTAGCATCATCAATATAAAATTGAATGGGAGACTCTGCATTATAAAATTCAAAGCTCTTGAAGTTTGTTTTAATAACATCTTTAGATGGAGATTGACCATATTCGTTATTAAACTGAACAATAAAATTCCATACATCAGAATACTCTGAAAACACATAATCAACGCCCTGCTCAATGCAAGGAACAAGATCACCAGTCTTGAGAATACTATTCAATAGATTTAATTCATAGTTCATCGTACAAACGCATCCTCTCTTCAGTCTGCTTGACTAAAGTGCTGAATTCTTTTTTTGACTTTTCCCGCTCAAGAATCTTCTCACGAATTTTACTTGAGTCCATAGCAAATTCATAAATTATGATAGGATCTTGATGACTTCTAGCGAACTCATGAATACATTCTTCAAGGATTTTCATTGAATAGTATTTATTATAGTAGTTGAGCAAACTCTCAATAATTTGATCTTGACGAGGCTCAGGAATGAATAGTTTTGCGTGCTCGTCGCACGACTTCTGAAATATAAGTAGAACTTCCTCTGAAGTTTCCTTCATCAGTATTGTTCACCCTCTTCCATTCTATTAACAGTCTATCGTATTTCGATAAACCAGCGGATATGAATGTACCATCTGTTTCTGCATTAGCAAAAATGCACTCTACTTGAACAGTGCAATTAGCACAAATAGATTTAGCTTCGTTCACCTCATCCACTTGGAACGAAGTAAACTTCTTATCAAACTTACACAATGCGTCCTTTGTCCAATGCACTTTTTTAAGATTACTAGACATTGGCCAACACATCAGCCTTCGGCCAAGCCACGATCAGCTTCGATAAGTTGCTCTTCAATTTGAGCCTGAACTTCTGTCCAAAGATTCTTCCAAGCCTCTTCTTTATCAGAAAAAGCTTCAATGTCAATTCTAGCACCAGCATCGATACGGAGACTCTCATAATTGCCAAGATTCTTCGTGATACCAACTGAGCACCAAATTGAGTTATTACTATCTTTCTCAGGCGTTAAATTAGCCATTATCTTCCTTTATATATCTTGAATTAAGAATTCTCTTAATCTCATTTTTGTTTATTCCGAAAGTATTAGTTCTAGAAGGTCTACCAACAGGCTTCCTCCTATCAAAAAACTCTACAATCTCTTCTACATCTTTTGAAGTATACACCCTAGTGAAACGTTTTTCACCAAAATTCAAAGAAATCTTACGAACTTTAGGAATTAAACCTAGTTGTTCATACTTACGCAAGGTAGCAGGTTGCTTGCCCAACATCCTAGCGACCTCCCCGATTCGGTAGGCCGGAGACAGTATAGCAGGGGCGAGTTCGTATTCCACCACCTCATTGCTATGAGAGTGGTAATTATGAACTATGACACTATTACGCATCCAGTTTATTCTTACCACTCTCACAACATCACCACTAGGCAAAAAATATAATTTATTAACCTTAATTTTTACAAATTTTGATTCACTCATTATTTTTTTTAATGGCATCATTTATTTTCTTTTTAAAAAATGCCCAATCTTTTGCCTTTATATATGCTTTATGTGAACATTGATAACAACCTATTTGAACTATTTTATTATCATCCTCATCATAATAAACTTCTTCTTCATAAAGAAATCCACCACATTTTTTACACTTAAGCACTTGGAGTCACCGCCTTACCAGCGCCAACACCTACATTCTCAAGTTTAGCATTGATAGAAGTACCACCAAAATACTGGTTATAAAAAACCTGAGCTACAGTAAAAACAACTGACAAATTAGAAACAAGAACTTTCCAATCTGAAAGATTCACTCCCTTATCAATTGCAGTAATACCAACAGCTACAAGAACTGAGATACCAACACAAACGCCTTGCTTTACCTTTGCTGACCAAGTAACATCCTTCAAAAATGAAACGAAGAACGGAACAAAAAGACCAGCCAATGCTGCTACACCAACATTACCCATATTAATCACCTCCTTAAATTATCTCTAAATCACGATACGGACGCTCTGAATTATCCAGAACGAACGTAAGCGTACCCGGACGAGAATCAACTCCCGTCAAGTCCTTGAACCACTCACTACCACCATCCATAGTAGGACATTGGATGTGAATTCTATTGCGATCATGTTCAACAACAGAGAAGTGATGATAGTGGCCTGTAATCAAGATATCAACATATCCAATGGGATTATTTGCAAAATTCTGCGATTTCCACCATTCTTTAATCTTCTTCTGAGGATCATTGCCAGTGCTAGTGATATGACCATGAGTGAATCCAAGATACTTGCCATTGGACTCAACAATCATAGAAATATCATCTTCTGGAAGAGAGAAGCGAACATGACCATATGCCTCAGGATTAGCGGAAAGAATTTCAGCCACCATCTCAAATACAGCGACATCATCATTATCACCGCGAGTAGTAAAAGATTTGCCAGAGCCATTTCTATTCTCACCATGATTACCGGGAACGGCTACAACAATTGCTTCATCAAAATGCTTAGACCAAGTAGTAATAGCCTTTGTCAAAAGACGACGTAATACACGAACCTGTTGTCTACGGTTAAGTTCAACAGTGAAAGTTTGAGTAGCATAATGCCCCTCACAATTTTCTACCATGTCACCAACACCAGCAACAACAAGTGTCTTCATCTTACGCCCTGACTTTTGAAGTTCACGAATACGTTCAGTTACTCCATCAATCATTGTAAGAACACGTTTGATAGTACCATCTGTACCATCACCGTCAGCTTTGCCAATCTGCCAGTCTGAGAGGCAAACAACAAATGTTGAGTTACCATTAGGAGTTTTTTCAGACATTGGACGATGTTTCTTAATAAGATTTACAAGATCCTTGTAGTCTTCATCACGATACTGTGTTGTGCGCTTGGCTCTAACCCCAACTTTGTAAGAATAAAGTCTTTTCGTTTCGCCTTCACCAGCATTGGCATCCCATGAAGAAATTTTTACAGGTTCAATAATTTCATAAAGAGTAGGATCATAACCAAGTTCACCAAGAAGCTCATCCCAGTCACGAACTGGTTCTGAGTAAACTTCAGAAGTAACCTGAACCTCCTCCCCATCCCAGTCAACACTAGGCTTGAGAGCAGCAGGAACTTTTACAGAAAGATCCTTCTTAGGAGGAACATATACTTCCTCATCAATATTAGGAAGATTTAAACTTGCATCTTCCTCAGACTTAAATTGTTTCATCTATTTCGCCTTCCAATTGCGTAGCCTCTAGTATATCAGGGTTATCAGAAATTTTTGTGAATTTTCCATTACTATTTCTTTTTCTTCCCTTAGCTATCTCTTTAGAACGATCACTTGTTTTTTTTCTTCGTTCCTTGTTTTGCTTCTTACCTTCTCTATGAATAGAACTATGCTCAGGAACAGTTGTTAAAAAAAAATTCTCCCATCTATTATCTAATTTTACTTCGTTAATATGATGGACTGTTTCCCACGGCTGGAGAAATCTACCCAATTCTTTTTCTGCCACCAACCTATGTTCATAAACATAGCCAGCATTACTACAAGGATGCTCAGGCATCAATACTCTAATATATCCTTTATCATCAACATATCTGCCCCCATTGAAATTTGGATTCTTTGAGCCAAAGTTTTCTTTGCCCCAAACCACATTATTTCTTCTAGAAGCGAGGGCCATTTTACGAACTGCCGCCTACCCAAGCGCCAATGTCCTCTACAAGAAGTCTAACCTGACCTTTTGCTGTAACAGCAGTCGGATAAGAATAAATTTTTGGTGACACTGTGTGTGTTCCAGCAGTGAGAGGAGTGGTGGTAAAGTATGCAGTATTTATCATTTGAGCAGGATTAGACGTAGTGAGTGTAAAATCTGAGTAGATTCTTTGCTGGCCACCTCCGTCATTGCCAACTAATGTTCCATCAATATCTAAATCAAATTCAAGAATATTAGGATCGCGATAAGTTGTTGTATTGCCAGCAACATTGGTGCTAGCAGTAGTACCTGCGCCACTATTTGTAACAGTGTAAACAAAAAGACTGATTTTCAACATTCTATTTGCTTCAACATTAAAGCTAACAGATCCAATACCAGTAAAGTTAACCCTAGAGCCTGCAGTGCTAGTAGTATCAGAATCTGTTACCTTCCAAGCAAGAACACCTCTAGGAGCAATATCCGAGCGATCCTTTAGATACTGCTCATTAATCATCATAGCGTTCAAACGTTGATAATCAACAGGAGTACCTTTACCCCATTGAACAAATTTAAATTCTGACATTCTTTTCTCCTATCATCAGAAAACCCAATCTATTTCACCAAGTTTTAAGTTTTGAGTGAAAGCAAGCTCCGGAGGATTGATTGTATCAGAATATTGCTGAAGAACCAACTCCTGCCTCAAGCCTCCATCGTAACTTATTTTGTTCTGGATAACCCAGAATTTAATATTAACTATACCAAGCTGCTCAAACTTGTCAATAGTAACCAGATCGCCAAGCTGAAGATGTGGTACGCCTGTTACTGACAGATTGAGAACCTTGATCGGATTGGAATAATATCCAATAATATAGTCAGCAACAATTTTACCATACTCTTTATTTTCAATAAATGAATTCTCAAATGATATCTCTTTTACTCTATATTTTCTAATATTATTTTCAAATTCAGATGAAACTTTACTTACTGTCTCATTTCCGGCAGCAATATTCGTCACAGCAATACCAGCTATCTCAAAAACATAACGACTCCCACTTGTAGGATCAGTACCCTGAATAACTACGACACTAGAATAACCTTTTGCCCTCTTGTAGAAATACTTAATATTATCTTCAGTATAAATAGGATCGCCGGGATCTTTAGCTGAGAGCATTATCTGCGTTTCGAAAGGAGTAGAATAGTAAAAATCTATATCAATATTACCAGCTTGATAATCTCCAATTTCCTCAGTAATAAGTGGATATTTTACAATTGTAGCGGGAGTCTCAGTGAACTGAGCACTATAGAATCTAGCCTCCCTAACCCTTGAATAAGCAGTATGGGTGGCTGGCTCTGTGCCAAATACTCCTCTCTCCAAGTTAATAAGCTTATTTTCTTTAATACCCTTGTATTTGATAATCTCATTGTCAATTTTAACATAACCAGAAGGAGGCCAAATAGGTTGATCAATATTTTCTAAATATATATAATCAGAATAAATATTCAAATCTTGAGTAATCCTAGTAATTGCTAATGACTCACCTTCAGGTGCATTCCACAAAACTTTGACATTATTTGCATTAACACTATTACTAGAAACTTTTACATTAACTTTATTTGTTTGAATCTCTGTATTAATATTACCTTCACTGATATTTATATCATCAGAAAAATTATATTGACTTATCTGATATCGGTTAGATGTCGTCTCATGTTTGAAGTTTCTATATTCATATTGAAAATCACCATATTCATCAAAATAAAACATTCCTAAATCAGCAGTTGCAATATTTAGCATTGCGTCCCAATATGTCCCTTCTCCTGCAGAGAGATATTTGAATGTTGGCATCATTGATACTGAGAAGGACTCATAGTGCTTAGCAATTCTACTATCAGACAATGCATAATTATAGTATAAAAAGTTACTTAGATATCCAGTAGAAAGAAGAGCAAATTGTGTCGAAAGAGGAGTCCTAGATCCAGAAATAGTAGGTGAAATATTTCCTTGATTAACGCCATCAATAAAGAAATCATATCTTGGGTTTGCTCCAGATACACCTGCTGTTTTTTTGATATGAATTAAATGAGAATTTTTGGGATTAATAACATTAGATGTAATACTATAAGAAGTAAGTGCAACATTATGTTTTGTAAATTTATAATACATAGTATTTTCATCAACAAAACTAAACTCAATAACACATTCACCAGTATAAACATCGCCACTGCAAAAAAGTTGTTGATAATCTGAACTTGCAATAGTAGAAACATCTGTCAAATAATGACAAAAGGAAAATGTCCAAGGTTCATTATCATTATAACCTATAGGTGTCCATTTAGTTTCATCAGATATATTAAAGAACTCAACAGAACTAAATTTTGCTGATCCAGTCTTGACTTCTGGAATAAAAACTTTATAAGCATAATCATCAATAATTCTCTGGGAATCATTCTGAGCAGCAACTAAATCTGAATAAACAATAGGAGTACCAGCTACCGGCAAAAAGTAAGGGGCATTGACAATTACATTGTTGCAATAATCTTTATATTTAAAATCACTTGCCTGTCCATTTATTTCCGAAGTAGTTTCGTTAAAGGGAACAAAAACTGTAGGATTATCTACAGAGACAGTTTCTTCAAATTTATCAATAAAATTAATTTTTCTTTTAGGAAAGCCACTTTCCATTAAAATATCAGCAATGCTCCTACCAGCAGATAAACCTTGTGAAATATAGCCCTTTAAATTTTCTTCCTGAAGATACTTAGAATAATCTCTTAATTTAACATCAACCTGCATATTAGAATTAGAGACAGTCCAATTATCAGCGTATAATTCATAAGCAATAGGCACAGTCTCTATTTGTTGAGTTTTGTTTATTTTATGATCAAGTGATATAAAAAACTTTGTGTCTGGATAAATATAATCTCCATAAGTTGATGAACCATACGGACTAAAATCTAAATTAGTATTATCTAATACTAAAGACCCGCTATTAGCAGAAGTAGCACCAATTGGAATTGAACTATCATAGTTATCTCTCACTTTATCTGTAGAAAAAGACACAACATAATCACTAAGATCAACTTCCCAAATTGGGTTTATGCAGTATAATCTTGGATAATCATATGGGTTAACAGTTTGTGTTGGGATTACACTTATTGCAGTTACATTATATGTAGCTCCCAAATCATAATATAAGATAGAGTTTCCTTCGAAAAATACTGAAACCGGAGGTAGATCACCTGTATCTGTAGTAACAGATAAATCAAATGTGTCTATTGCTCCAGTTGAATGACCTGTTGAAAAAAATATTTTATTACATTTTAAAGAATCAAATTTAATTTTTACAGAATTTGTAGCATAAAAATTTCCTGTTTCATTAGACTGCGATCTAGCCATCCATCCAAAATTATCTCTAAGTATTGATTGAATATTATTAGTTGATGTTGCTAAATTAAACTTAGTGTATTCTGGATCTAAAATATAATTAACACCAAGAGCATGAGCATGGCCATCTACTGTAAGATTACCGCCATTATTATTTAAAGTGTTTGTCACTGCCCAAGCAAAAGTTTCTTCACTAAAACGATCAATTAGATTATCACCATTAAAATAAAGATCATAAGGTTCAACCGGTGCAGTTATACCAAAATCACCAGCAGTGAGTAAAGAAAATTTCATAGCGAAAACATCATCATCTGTCAGAGCGTAATCAAATATTGCAAACTCGCCAATTTTTCCATTAAAAAAACTGGTGCTAGTACCACTATTGACGCCACTCCCAACTCTTAAATGTAAATCAGAAGATGTAGAAATATATGGAGAAAATGATGTAGGGATATCATCTCTATAATTTTCTAAACCATCAAGATAAATAGATAATTTTGTACCTTTTTTTACTACAAAAACTTGCGTAGTGTTACCTACTGTTACACCATAATCACTAGTAATAAAATAAGAAGTTGCACCATCAAAAATAGTTGCTCTTATTTTTCCAGTAGTAGCAAGCATTTGTATATATACAGTTGCAGATGTTTTATCACCAAGCCAACATATACCCCTAGCTGCAATACTAGTGGCATTTATTGCAAAACTATAAGTAAAATCTGTAAGCCCAGAAAGTTTTTCTAAATTTGAAGTTACATTAGAATTTAAAGTATGTGTACCAGAGATATGTTCTTTTACTGCATAAACATATTTACCGGCAGCAAAATTACTATATCCATTAAGATAATTAAAACTTTTAATAGCAGCATAGTCAATGCTAGATATAAGTCTAGTAATCTTAACATTTAAAGATGTCCCCGCTGTTACTGATGTTGTAGAAATGACAGCAGTAGTGGAATTTGTGACAGAAACAATAGTTGCATTAGCCGAAATTTGACTGCCAGTCACCATAGCTATGCTAGCCCCAACATCATTACTAGTAAAACTAGCAGTTGCTGATGTGATAGTGCTACTTCCTGCAGTCGTTACTAAATCTGTAATAGTTCTAGTATTACTAGCTCCAAGATAATTGCCGGTACCAACAGAAGTTGCCGATGCGGTTCTAAAAATAGGATCATCTACATATGCAGTAAGAAGAGATGTCCCCCCGGAAGACGGTGCATCAAGTGGCTCACTTGTCCCCATATTATACACAGTAAAAGTATTATATAAAGCTTCAAATCTATAATAGTTAGAAGTGCTTAAAGTATGAGCAGAACTTGTAGCAATAGTAGCGGCATATCCATCACATATCTGTACTAGTCTAATCGCTGTTCCAGTATAATAAAATAACATATAGTTATTTTCATCAATGTATCTAAGAACAGCACCTTGACCATTTACAGTATTACCAAATTTAACATCAATATAGTGATCATAACAAGTCGTATTATATGTAATATAAGCAGGATCAAGACTAGTGCCGCTCAAAATGGCCTTATTGTCACTAAGTTGCCATAAATTATTATGTGTTCTCCAAGAATAATAACCCATAGTTTTATCTGAAGTATCTGAAGATGTAAAATATCCTAAACTATTTAATTTAATATTAAGTGATACACTTGACGCCGTTGTTTTTGCTGACTTAGAAATTTTCACTGTAGATTCATTTACATATTCAACTATGACGCTATTCAAAGCCAATCCCGAACCAGTAATATTGCAACCAACATCAGAATAAGTAAAATTAGCACTAGCAGAAGTGATATATTTAGACCCATTTGTCAAAACACCATCAGATACAGTTCTAGTAGAACTTCTGTTAAAAGTATCTATAAGTAATTTTGGTTCAATAACTTCTAGACTCTGAGTGATTGGTAGACTTTGCATAGTATTAGGAGCAATAGGATCATTGTAAAGAACAGATCTATCTGAACCATTATAAGATCCAATGCTAACATCTAGTCCAATTCTACCGCTATCTTTTATCCTATGACTACCATTGTAAGTATATGTAAAATTAAAAATAGGATAAAAAGTATTGATACCTGTTTGCGAACCTGTATTTTTTAATTTTCCAGTATCATCATTATTAATAGCACCAGTTTTTGTGATATTTAAATAAAATGTATTAGCACTAGCGTTCTGCACATAAAAAATATTTTCAGTAGAAGTTGTACTTCCAAGCGTCACAGTAGAAATGCCATTATCTGCACTAGTAGTAGGCAAAGCACCTGAACCTCTAATAGTAATAGCATCTCCATTTGTTAAACCATGAGCAGTAGAAGTAAAAATAGCCTCAGTATATGAGGCTGGATCAGCGATGCCTATTGTAACAGCTTTATTGGTAGTAGTAGTGCTTGTATTAACTCTTCCCGTCGCACTTTTAGCAATAGCATTTGCCTGAGAAGTATTAATATAAAATTGATTAGCATTAATTGAGTCAATATAATAATAAACTTCTTTGCAATATAGCTCTCCAGAAGTAACATTAGATGGAAAAGTAGTTGTACCAGAAATAAGAACACCAGTGCCATCTGCAAGGCCATGATTAATGCAAGTCACAATTCCGGGATTAGCGTTACTAATAACTGCTGTTTTTGTATTAGTGTAAACATTATAATCAGTTTTGTCTAGCTTTAAATAAACTTGAGGTTTTCTATCCATAATCTGCTTATTATAAGAATAATTAGAAGTAATAACAGATAGATTCTGCATATAGCGCATATCAGACATATGAGCTATTACATTAGGTTTAATATTTTGACTATCGGCTTGTAGATCAGCCGCAAGATCTGTTGATATAGGTATCATGATTCCTCAAAACTCATACTTAAATCCCAAATAAAAATTCCGGAACTAGGATTTCTCATCTTCAAAGTTTCTTTATAATCAGTAAGAAATACAGTAAACTCTTCATATTTCCCGTTTTTATAAAAAAATCTTAAAGTATGAGAATCCTCAGACTCACCTAATAAGTTTATCATAGTATCGCGAGCAGCGTAGCCATCAATAGTGCAAGTGCTATCATCAGGAAGATAAGACCAGTTCATACTAAATGTATGCTTAATACTTTTAATATACCTTTTACGAGTTCCACTAGCAAGTTCAACAGTGACTGATCTTTCATCCCTAGAACGATCAATAGGGCCACGGCCCTGATCAGTTAGCTGAACATTATCAATCCATATGGCTGCCGGGTAAAATAAAGTATTACCTGATGTCATTTCAGACTCCATCTATTATTATAAGATGATACCACTCTTTTTTGCTGTCCCTCAATTTTTCTTTGACGAGGAACAATAGTCATATTATATTTATTAGCCATTTCAGCAAACCACTGCTCTTCGCCAATAAATGTATCAACACTGATATGAACATCTCCACCATAAGACCCTCCAGAGCCACCAGAACCACCAGAGGCTGACCCACCAGTAACTGCGTATCCAGCGCCAACTGCACTTCTGGCGCGTAATGCACTCATTGATATACCAAGTTTAGAAGCAGCAGAGGCCATATAAGCGATGTTTTGAGCACGATATTTAGGATCAGTAGTAATAACATATTCATCAAAACCACCTTCGCCAATATTAGCAAGAATACCATTTTTTCTATTCTTTACAAGACTACCACCACCAGCATATTGAACCATACCACCCATAGCCATTTTAAATGCTCCAACAGTAGCGCTATACAGTCCACCAGATGCTTTTGGAGTAATATGTCTAAGCGGACCAAGTTCGGAAGTAACATCTCTAACTATAGCATTAGCTTCAGTGCCATAGCGCATCATATAACGTCCATCTTGTTCATAAAGAGTATTTCCGGCCATAGCAGCAATAGCCTTTTCACCTTCAAAAGTTTTAGTCCAAGCATTAAGAGTATCAAATTTAGTCCAGAAATCTTCATTGCCCATATTTAAATCAATATAAAGTGATTTACCATCAAGTTCTTTTACTACGCCACCAACTTCATTAAGTCTATCTTTAAAAAATTGAGCCTTAGTACTTGCAGGATCAAGTCCTTGTTTATTCATATAATCAACAACTTTTTGACCACCAGTAAATGTATCAATTGATGCTGTCAAAACATTCTTCATATTATCAACAAGAACGCCTTTAGTTCTATCTGATTGATCTTGAGTAAAAGTTGCAGTATGACCAAATCCATCTACAATCTGACCATCCATATCAAACCACATTTTGCCTGAAGAATCAGTAAATGTTTTCATTGATCTAGTCGTGTTTCCAAGAGCTTTTCCTATATTTTGATTAGCAGACATTGTACTTCTAGCAATAGCCTCATCAGTAGTTTCAGTAAGTCTTTTAATTTCAGCAATTTGATCAACCCAATAAGAAGAATGACGATTTACAACATCTTCAGTATTATTTTTAACTGCTGTATTATTTTCTTCAGCATTTTTGTGTCTTTCTTCTTCATCCTTTTTTCTTTGATCAATCTCCTTTTGCATAGCATAATTACGTAACCAATCTGTATCAGACATAGCTTTACCTGATCTTGCTACTTCTCTATCTTCGCTAGCAATTTCACTCATAGCTGCAGCCCAGCCGTCTTGACCTCTCATCGCATAATTTCCACTTCTAATTTGTTGTTTAATAGTATCAACAAATAAACGAGTCTGAGAATCAAGATCATTATTATGCAATACATTGCTAACATCAACATTAAATCCAAAAGAATTAGCGGCAGCTTGTGCTTGCTGATCAATTACTGATTGTGGAATTTTTGTTGAACCACTTTCAGACGGGCTACCTAAGCCAGCACCAGAGCCAACCCAAGCGGCTAGTTGATCTTGAGTAATGGGGGTAGTATTCATATTATTTTGTGCATCAATAAAAGTTTGGAAAGCAATTTTTTGTTCATCTGTACTATTTTGTAATATAGATGCTATATCAGTATTGTCAGTATTGGCTCCAGTAGTTACACCTCCGACGTTACCCGGTGTTCCAGTATTTCCGCTATTATTCAAAGCAGTTAAGGCTGCGATAGTTTGTGCTGTTGCCTGACCTTCCATCCAAGCAGTTGCTGCGTCCTGACCACTCTTGCGATAAGTCTCTAAAGCATCATCATTTGCTTTCTTAAAAACTTCCGCCAAGCGAGTTGCTGCAGTTTTTCCATATTCAGGCCAAGCAGCACCATTTGCTTTAATTAAATCATTAATTGAATCAAGCATTGTTTGGAACTCAGCTTCAGTCGCAGGACTATAAGAAGTAATTAATGCCAAAGCATCATCAAAAGACGCTTTTCTAATATCATAAGCTTCTTGAGCAGCTTGTTTTTCATCAGTAATTCTTTGCTTAAGATCTGTTCTATTTATACCAAGAAGATCTTTTGCTCTTTGATCTTCCAAATCTTTAAGATTTTTATTAAAATCAATAGTACCTTTTTGACGTTCAAGATCCATCATACGAACGTCATTGTAACGTCCTTCATAGATAGCTTTAGCTCGATCTTTTTTATAATTAGCAATATCAATATCTCTTTGATCAAGCATTTCTTTTTTCTTTTGAAGATATTGTTGAGTTTGGTAAAGCCTCTCTTCATCTTTAATAGTTTCATCAATATTTTTACTTTTAAGATCAAAAGCTTTTTGTTCTTTTTTATTAGCATCATCCATTGCTTTGTTAGCTTGACTAGTAATTTTAGATTTTTCTTTATCAAGTTCAGAATAAACCGATGTGATCCAATTTTTTACCCAACTCTTACCAGCGTCACCAGTTGCATTGTTTAAACCATCGGCTACAGCACCACCAAGATCATCGCCAGCTTTTTTTGCATCGGGTTTTTTCTCAGCAACAGGGCCAGCCGGACCAAAAAGATCTCCAATACCTTTTCTATAATGATCATCCATACTATTAATCCAACCAGGATCATTAGCAAAACTATTTAATTCTTTTCCAGTTTTATCCAAACTTTTTGCAAGACCACTTAATCCAAGTGCTGATGCTATTGCTGAACTAAATCCTGTAATTTTATCAAATAACCAAGCAAATGGTCTAGCAATTTGTTGAACAAGAATTAAAACTGGACGTACAATTTCATATCCGATTGCAATAAATGCCTGCCAAGCTTTTGACCAATCTCCATTGATTAGATCAGCAACAAAAGCAACCATATCTTTAATTATATATGCTAAAGCAATAAAAACTGGTTTAAGAAAATTAATTGCATTTGCTATAAATTGTGTTGCAGTTGCAAATTGATCTGTAAGCCAATTTAAGATTGCTCCAAGACCAGAAAAGGAGTTTGTTGAACCATCAACAGCAGTAGTACCACCCGTCAACTGAGAGAATACATCTCCCATTCCTTTTGCTATATTTCCAAATGCTTCTTTTAAACTATTAAATGCACTTTTTAATGCATCAATACCCGGTTGCATTGTATTGACAAGACTATTCCAATTACTTTTAAGATAAAGAACAATACCAACAACTGCAGCAATAGCAGCAACTATAAGTAAAATTGTGCCACCAGAACCAATAGTGAAGGCAGAAAGAAATGATGCCCCCATTTCGTCTGCAGCAATAGATGCCTCTTGTGCAGTTGCAGCAACTCCAGTAAGAGTACCCTCCAAAAGAACGTTACCTGCTGCTGTTTCAAGAATAACGCCATCTAATGCTTGCATTGTTGCTGCTAGAGTAACAAATGCTTCTTCAGTCAATGCTGTTGGCGCCATCATTGATATAAATTCTTCTTTAGTAACTTCTAATTCAGCAGCCATTGAAATAAGCGACTCTTCAGTCATATTCATAGATGCAGCAAGCATCTGAGTAGATTCTGCCGCAGCATTTTGAGAAACTGAAAGAACATCAAATAAATAAGCATTATTTGTTGTTTCAGCTGCCATTGTTTCCATTTGAGTTTTGACTTCTTGCATATACATCGCTAACTCAGCAAATCCTGCTCCTGAAGCATTGAGAGCATTTTCTTCTTCTATTAAGCCTGGTATAGATGCTTTTCGCCACGCAATAGTATTCTCAATAGTTTTCTCAAGTGCTGACATTTCAGTATTAAGGCCAAATTCGCTTTCAATTAATGATTGATTTGCAGCATCCCAATAACCTATTTCAGTAGTTAAAGAAAGCATCATATTCCTCAAAGCTTCATCAACATTAATAAGATTTGATGTTTCTGCTACAGTTTTTATAATTTCAGCTTGATAATCAAGAAGAAAATTTGTTTCTTCCGCAAGTGCAGCAGACTCTGCTTTCCTAGCAGCAGCAAGTTGAATCTCAGCCTCTTCTGCTGCTTTTTGCTCTTCAGTGCCAACGACATTTGAAGTTTTAGCCATTTTATTAGTTTCAACATAATGAAATCTATTTGTAGCAGGATTAAAATAAGTAGCTGATGCTTTTTTCTGAGCAGCACTAATTTCAAGACTTGCTGCTGCTTGTTCAGAATAAAGCGTTCTTACTGCTGCTTCTTGTCTAGCATAACCAGCATTGGTTAGACTCATTTGCTCCATTGATGCTAATTGTTGTTCAACAACCATTTTTTCAGCAGCAATTCTTTCAGCAGCTGATGCTTGAGCAGCCTCGGCAATTTGTGTATACTCAACTTTCTGTGCTGCTGTAGCTATTTGCAATGATTCCATTGATTTAGCATAAGCTGCATCCATTGCATTAGCACTAATTTCAGTTTTTGTTTGAACTATTGTTGTACTTTCAGCAGTACTAGTAGCCCAATTTTTAGTTTCAGCAGAGAGTTCTTGCAATCCAAGAGTTAATTTATCCAATGAAGTTTGAGCAACAGTGGATGCTTGAGTAATGCTGCCTTCTGCAGCGGTACTAGATGCTGTAATACCAGCGCCCTCTGTCCCAGCAACGTCCTTATTAGCTTCTCTTAAAGCAGATCTTGTCGCTCTTTTACCGCCAGCAAATCTAGCAGTATTACCAGCAAAAAGAACATCAGTTCTATTAGCATTAGAGGCAAGTAATAACTCTCGTTGAGCAACAGTCAACTCAGTCATCTGAGGCATGACCATAGAAATACCAGAACTTACAGCGCCAATAAGACTTTTAATTGAGCCAAAAACATATCTCATAGGTCCAACAGCAGCAACAAGTGCTCCAAATCCTATAACTGCCTGTTGAATAGGTTTTGGAAGTTTTCCAAAAAGTTGAATAATATTTGATAAAAAATGTCCAACAGAAATAAAAGCAGGAGCAACAACATCACCAATATCGCGAGATATTTGACTAAATTGAGTTCTCATAACTTTCAATCCGGTTCCCGGATCTTTTTGGATTTGCTTTGCTGCTTCATTGTATCTATCTAAAGTTTTTGCTGTATAACCAGTCACTTGTCCTGATGCAAGCATAGCTTTAGCCCAGCCAGACTGAACAGCATCTGCTTCATCTTGTGTAACAATACCATCAGCAGTAACAGTATTAAGTTCTTTAACACCCCGAGACATATCTTGCAACATAGCAAGAATTCTTGGCCCCTGCCTAGGACCAAGTTCAGAAACAATTTTTGTTTGAGATGCAGCATTCATATTAGTGAATTGAACAGCAGCAGCCGCTAATCTTTGATTACCGTCCTCGGCTTTGCCGGACATATCGAAAAAACTAATACCAAGATCTTGAATAACTCTATTAATCTTTTTAGTAGGATCATCAAGTTTCATCAAAACAATCTTAAGAGCACTAGCGCCTTCACTAGCATCAATGCCCTGAGTAGCCATAGAAGCCATAGCTGCAGCAGTACCAGCAGCACTAAAGCCCATCGTTTTCATCAAAGGAGCAATTTGAGGAAGACCGCTTGTTAGATCATCCATCCTTAATGCTGTATCATCAACAATAGCACTTAACTGTGCCATAATTTCGGTGGTTTTATCAATACTCCCCCCACCAAAAACTGTCATTACTTTTCTATAAAGCTCAAGAGAAGTCTGTGCATCAGTCTGAGTAACCATAGCAAACTTGCCGACTTCAGTAGCCATCTTGTTAATATCAGAACCATGCATACCGAGTGCAGCAACCTCAGTCATCAAACCAGCAGCAGCATTAGTAGAAAGACCAAAAGAATTACTTAATTGATCAATTTCTTTTTTAAATAAACCATAGTCTTCTTTGTATTGTGTAACTCTTTTTAATTGAATCATTTGACTATTAAATGATTCAAAAGTTCTAACACCCTGTGTTGCTATAGCAGCAAGAGGTAGACTGATTGAAGCCATCATAGTCTTACCTTGGAAGGCTGCTTGTCTACCTGAATTAAGATATGCATCACCTAAACTAGCCAAACTAGCTTGAGCAGTGGCAGCACCAATTCTTATGTTTTGAAAAAAACTAGTAGTTTCTCCAGTAGCCTTGCCTGCATTTGCGCCAAGAACAGTCATAGTGTTCGCAGTAGCTATACCAGCACTATTTGCATTTTTAAATGCTTGATAAACTGTAGAAACATTTGCCGAAATATCGCCAATAGATTTGCTTTTTCCGCTAAAAGCATCGCCAAGAGAACTTAATTGTCTTTTATATGCATCTATGGCAGCACGTTGTTCATCTAATTTTTTAGCACCAAAATCAATATTAGCACCACTACTAGCAGATGAACCAATACTAGTTATAGCACTTTTAACTTTTTGAGCAGCATCAATAACTTGTTGAGCGCCATTTTCAATAAAATTAATTCTAGTATTAATATTTACATCACTGGTATCAGACATAAACCCACTCACTCAAAGTAAAGAACCTACTCAATTATAGAATAACCTAGGTTTATAGGCAAGGATGCAGCCTCTTGCTCACCAAAAACAGGAGTAATTTGTCCACCAACTGATGGATCAACCTGCCAAGGCTTCAGATATTTGTCATCTTTACTATCAGAATCTTCTGAAATATCCGCACCCATAGCCATAGCTATAGTTTTAATTAAAGTATTCTGACGATCTATAACTGCTTCATATAAAACAACAAGTTCATCTAATGAAAGAGAATCTTCAAGATCAATAAAGTTTTTCCACGATCCACATTCACAAAAAACTTGTGATTCTATATCTATAAGGGGAATATCATCAAATGTTAAATCTGAATCATCATCCCCGCCTATGCGTTTGGGTCAGTACCCATCCCGGCAGCAACAAGTTGATTGAATGACTTGATATCAATAAGATCTTCCAGAGCATCAAGATCAGAAACAAGTTCCGGCTCAATCTTATCAAGAATAATAGCAGCAGCCTGAACCATTAAATCAACAGACTTCTCATCATCCTGAGACTCATTCATTTCTTTCATAACAAGGTTCAAACTTCTCAACTGTCGAAGCGACACGGGGTAAATAGTTCTAGTTTTATCCGCAAATGAAATTTCAACACCGGGACGAACATTATTAATCTTAGCCATACTAAAGACACTCCTAAGGTAGACTCTTATTATAACACAAAAAGACGAGCTTTCGCTCGTCTTTTTGCTATTAAGTTTTATTTAGTTATCAGGTCAGTGAGTCAGTAATAGTGCCATACTCTTTGCCAGTGTAGTTTGCATTCGGAAGAATGCGGAATTCAACCGGGAATGAGATAGCATCGGCACGCTTCAGGGTATGTGTGCTAGCAGAGAACTGAACTGCACGATAGCACTCATAAGTACGAGTATAAGTCTTGGTTGCCGAAGAGTTCGGAGCAGTACCAATGACTTTGATGTAGTTCTCAGCAGGATAAACAGACTGAATACCAATATTCAGAACCTTGCTAACACCAGCATTAGTGGTAAGCTGATTAGCAGCAATATAGTTCCAAGAGTACGAAAGATTCTCAAGCGTAGCCTCTGCGAGTTTCGTCTTGAGAGAAACCTTGATCTTCTCAGTAATAACGCGAGCAGCGTCACCAAACTGATCGATCTCAATCTCAACCATCGAAGGTTCCCAAGCGATTTCAACACCATCCATTGTGCCACCAAGATCGGTGGCAGTAGCAGCCGTAGCGCCTAAGAAAATTTTGCCTTCACCAGTGATAATATTTGAAAATGTAACTGCCATTTTATGGCACCTCCTTAATAATTACAAAAATTCGAAAACAGATCTTATTATAAATTTTTAGAGCTAAATAAACACTCTTGCTCTACATACAGATTATAATATTCCCATTTATAAAGCAACTACAAAGGGAGATATCCTACATCAAAAACCCTGCTAATACAAGTCAAACCATCTCTCTCAATAGCTGCAGACATAGTTCCAGTATTCAATCTAGACCAACAAAGACGATATCCAGATATTGGATTAGCAATCAAATTTTTAATATTTTGAGTTAAATCTCCAATATTAAGAAAATTTTCTATTTTATAAGAAAGATTTTTAGCATTAGAAATATCATTGTCATAAATATAATAAGTTAAAATAGAATCTCTAAACCAATATTCTTCACTACTTTTAGTTGCAGGATATTCTGTCCAAGTAATAAAAGGAGCCTTATAGTCTCTATAAGCATTTAAAGGATAAATTTCTACATCCCCAAACCCTTGAGTTGCAAGGTAAGTTTTTAAAGCCGGATTAATATCTAAAGAAATCATAATGTTTTTACCATTCTTCTTGCTTTCAATCTAGCCTCTTTAATAGCTTCATCAATTTCAGGCTTCATAGGTTTCTGACCCGGATGGTTAACTGAATACCTAAATATACCTTCATTAGGGTAAATGGGCATAGGGTTAGATGAGTCAATAGTATGTGCTCTAGTACCATGATAAAGCCATATAGCAATATAATCAATAGATCTTAAATTTACTGCAGCACCATCTGCTGTTCTTTCAACAATAACATTGAAATGCTTTGCTCTTGAACCCAAAACATTACTTAAACCTGTTTTTAATTCGGACTCTAGGACATAGGCGAATTGAGTAGATTGATTTTTATAATAAGCTTTTTTTAATTGAATATTTTTAGTAAGATCATCAAAACCATCTGGATTAACCACCAAAGATTCAACTCGAAAAGTCATTCTATTACACTCTTTGCTCGAATACTAAGATACTGCACTTTACCAGAATAAGATAATTCTTTATCAATTTGAATAATTTGTAACCAACTATCTTCTATTACTTCACTTCTTAATGAATTTGTAACATTTTTGAGTCTAAGGCCATAATCAATAGGAGCATCATAATTAAAATAAAACAAAAAATAATTTGCTTCAATTTGATTAGGAGTAATACGAATACCAGTAGAACTTCTAGCAGAAACATAAAGACATTTCATAGCTTCTTTAGTTAAATTCCAAGAAGAAACTTTCTGACCCATATCATTGGTAAGATATGTTTGAGAATAAATATCAACTCTATTAGTAAATCTTATAAAACTACGATTAAGCATAATCCATAATCCAATAAACATAATCCATAAGAAGTGTATCAACATCAACATTCCCTGTTGAGTTGAATATTCCCTTATCAATCATAAGACGATTGCCACCCTGATCAGATCTGGTAATACCATAGCGATAATGTTCACGCCTAGTATCATCAAGAAGATCAAGCATCAAAAGTTCAGTTGCCTGTTCAACTTCCCACGGAACACTCAGCCATCCCCAATCACCAGTGACATATACTATAGTATTTTTAGGAAATTTATTTCTAAACACATCATCAACACGACTATCATAATAAGGATAAGTTGTGCTTAAACGAATAAAATACTTAGTTTTTAAATCAATAATACATTGTGCTGTAAAATCAGTTTGATCAATAAAGACACTAGTAAAGTAATTTAAACGACTGCCAAGGTGAACAGTTTCTCTGCCATTTCCTTCATAAGTTCTTGTTTTATTTTTAATAAATTGAAAATTTTGTCCACAATAAGTATCAACAATTCTTCTAGCCATTTTTTCAATATTATCAAATTTTGCAGTATAATCTGGAATATCTAATTCAGGATAATTAGTAAAAAAAGTGTCATATTTTACATATGTATCTTCAACTTGATACTCAGTATACGCATAAAAAGCAGTGCCAGAAAAAGTGCAACTCCACTTAATTCTATATTTGCCATATGCCCCCATCAAATCATCAGAGATTGATACGGAATATGTAGCGCCACTTATCAAAGTGGGAGAAATAGGGCCAACAACAATATCTCCAAAATCATAGTAAACAGTAACCGATGCACTACCAGAATCGGGAGTATTTGGGAATACAAATTGCTCTACTACAGAGGAATAAGGAGTGTAAGTGTTCATATAAAAAGTATATCATTATACACTTTTTTTAACCAAGTTGATAAAAGTCTTCAACCATCTTCTTAGTAGCAACAACAAATTTGCCTGAATACTCATTAATCAAATATTCTGCTTCAGCAGGATCTACAAGTTGAAAGGGAGCTTCTTGCGTAAACTCGCAGTTTGGAGAGTAATATGAATGACCCATTTGCATCTTAATCATAACACCTTCATTTTTAATGTTCGCAATAGGATCATCTGAGGTGTCATGAGTGGCCTCTAGAATCGCTTCTCCGGCCTTTGTTTTACGTTGAACGGTCCTTTTGACTGCTTCTTTTTTTATTGCATTTTCGTTAGTTTCTTCACTCATTTTTTCTCCTATAAAATTTAATCTAAAAAGACTCTAGGAAAACATTATATCATACTCGGACAAGTGTTTTTGAGAATATCTGAATAATGATCTACCGCTTTTTTGAATACAAAAGATACCGCTCCAACACAGACACTGTTACCAAGTTGCTTATAAGAAGCAGAATGAAGTTGATCACCAAAATCAAAACTCTCAGGAAAACCCTGAAGTCTTGCTGCCTCACGAACAGAAAGTCTACGCATCTGGCTGCCAATAATAGAAGTCTGAGTAATAGCGACAAGAGCCGGAAGGTATGTTTGCTTTTTCACCCTAATCCCAGAGGGACGAAATTGAATGCAAGTATCAAAAATAGAATCTGCATCCTGCGCTTGCCACTCTAACTTGCGACGAGAAGCAGGGAATTTATCAGAATAAAAGTCCCAACGACTAATCCATTCATCAATAATCCAACGATGTTGTGCATAAAATTCAGCATTTTTAATTAAAAAACTTGCTTTCCATTTAGGAGTATTTTCAGGTATATCAAGATCATCAGGCATAATCCAACTATCACCCCAAATAGGAAAACTTGGAAGATTATTACCATCAAGACTATCTTTAATACCAACAATAAGTTCGTTCCAAGCTTCAAGCCAAAAGATTTCATTATCATTTAAAATAAAATCTTCTACATCTTCTTTAGAAAGCAAGGGAAGATCTGAACAAAGATTCCAGTTTTGAGGACTCCAATCCTCAAAATTATAATTATTCAAAAATGATATATCAGAAAGATCAGAAATACCATCAGCACGAACTGCTGCAATGAATACACGATCACGACTCTGAGGAGTACCCCCAAGATGAGGGGGAATCTTATGTGGAGAAACAATGACAGGATCAGAAGAAACCTTATAGCCCTGATCTCTTAAAGTAGATATAATAATATTCCACTCATGAGTATGTTTAGGGCCAGCGAGATTACGAACATTCTCAAGTAAAACAAAAGCTGGTTTTTTAACTTCAATAATCTTAAGGATATTCCAATACAAAGTTCCTCTTGTATCACTCATACCCCGTTGAAAACCGGACTTAGAGAAAGGCTGACAAGGAAACCCTGCAACAAGAACATCATGATCAGGAATATCAACCCTATCATCATTGGCAACTTCAGTAATATCACCAAGAGGATTGATACCCCAATTTAATTCATAAATTGCTGCTGCTTTTGGATCAATCTCAACAGCATAAACACACTCACCACCCATCTCGCTCAGTGCTGCATGAAAACCACCAATGCCAGCAAACAGATCAATAAACGTGAATTTTGATTGTTCAGTCAATTTTCTCACTCTAGTCATAAAATACTAAGGCCGGGGCGGATGCCCCGGCCAGAGTATACCACGATCAGTGGAAAACTACTACGAGCGAACTTTGAGTGCTTCGGGGTAGTAGAGGGAGAGTATCTCTAAGGCAAATTCAACCTTATCTTCAATACGCTGTCCTCTAGGTTGTCTTGTACTCCAAAGCTCTAGATTCTCAATTCTATTATCTGAGCGGTTTCCATTTATATGATGCACATCTTCATGAGCCTCAAGGGGGCGATTGATATGTTCTGCCATTATAAAACGATGTTCCATACAAGTTCCCCTATTAGCGCGCATTGCATCTCTAAATGGATGATCAATAGGAATAGTTATCTCAACATATCCATTTTGATTTACTCTACGTCCACCAACCCAATTTACATTATTTTCACCATAACGTAAATCAGTAAATTCTATATCTGCTTTTTCACAAATTTTGGCGATAGTATGCCCATTTAAACCAAATTTTGAAGCAATTTTATTATATGAAATATTATTTTTTCTCATTTCAATAACTTCGATAACCTGTTCATCTGAAAGCCCATGTCTTGCTTTTCGTTCAGGTAAAGTCTCAGTTCTCCCGCTTTTGCGAAGTGTGCGATAAATACTGGCAGGTGCTCTACCAATTTTTTTAGCAATATCTACGGGGTAGACACCATCATCATAAAGACTTATTATCAAATCAGTCTCTTCCGATGTTATTTTTTGCATCTTAATTCTCCTGTAAATTAACAAAGCCGGGGCATTTGCCCCGGCTTCATTATATCACACTTTGAGAATCAAAATGCTCATGAACGAACTTTTACGTTCCTTACGTGAACGTAAGCAGCGGCATTTTCAATCTGGTTGGCAACACGGATGAACTGAGTGTACTCAATCGTGTCCTTCTTCGGCTTGAACTCACGGTAAACCGTGATGTCACGCTGAATACCGATGATACGGTTCTGCGGGAACGTAAGTTCAACAATACCATGATTGCCAGAGGCAGCAGTATAAGTGCCAGTCTCAGTCTCAGGGTAAAGCGGAACCTCAAGCAGCGGAATACCGAACGGACGAATGCCGTTGATATAGTTGGGACCATTGCCGCCACCAGTAGCGCCACCCATGCCCTGATTGACGATAGCATCGCCCATAGCAGAACCGAAGGAACCACCCAAACCAGAGCCAGTCGTACCAATGCCACCACCGGGATTGTAAGTAGAGTTAGCGGTAGCGTCAAGAGAAAGACTCCAGATGTAATCCTGAACCAGCGAACTAGAAGTAGAGAAAGCAAGCTGCGAACGACGCTGAAGGTACTTATTCGGAAGAGCACGAAGAGCCTTGTCGAAGATAGAGCGGGTGAGGTTACCACCAGCAGCATCAACAACAACACCACTTGCACGGGCAAGAACCTTGAAACCATCAAGAGCCTTGTAAAGAGCATCGCTCGAAAGAGCAGTGCTACCATTGATGTAAAGATCCTCAAGATCATTAGCAGTCTGACGAGCCATCAGAGAGGCGATATGATCCTCAAGAGAATCACCCTCAATGTTGTCCTCAAGGCCTTCAACCGTGATTTCCCAATCAAGACGAAGCTTGACAGTAGTCATTGCGACCTTGGTGAAAGTCGGGTTAGCATTAGAGCCGTCATCCGTACCTTCAGTAGCCTTACGCATAATCTTGTTACCAATGTCAACCTTATCGATCTCAACACTCGGAGCGCTCATGCGAACGATACGAGCAGTCTTCATAAGAACTGACTGATCAAACAGATAATCGATAAAACGATTAGCCTGACGAGGCTTAAGAATACCGCCACCCGCTGCACCGATGTTACCAGCACCTGCGGAAGTAGAAGTGTTAATTACTGCTTTTTCTAATAATTCTCTAGTGTTACTCATAATTCACCTCTCTTATTCATGAATCGTAACCCAAGACCTTGCAGATCTCGGTAGGGACAAAAACTCCGCCCCAAAAACTTTCGGTCTGGAAGCTCTTAGCGAACTCCTCATCTTCTTTGCTGACCTGATAGTCAAAATCTGTTGACTTACGCTCAGCGCCTGAGTTTGCAACTTTCTCAAGTCCACCTGAAAGAACATTGGCAGTATCCTGAACATCGGAAACGGATTTTTCGATGGCATCGATCTTCCCGTCAACCTCTGCTGAGATATCAGCCTTGACCTTCTCAAGCTTCTCATCAAGAAGTGAACTCAGACCTTCAAGTACCTTCTCAAAATCCATTTCATTATCTCCTTCATTAATAGATTTACCCATCATTGTGGGATATCCTTGATTTACTGCCATATCGCTTCCACTACCAGCAGAAACTTCTTCTAGGGCATCTTCGCCCGACCCTGCGCCTTCATGAGCATTAGAATCTCCACCCTGCTCTACAGTAGATGGAGTAGCATTAATCATATTCTGATGATCAACATTTGAACTAGTGAACCCAGATGAAGTAACTGCAGGATCTCTAATAACATCACCAAAATCAGCGCCACCAACATTAACAACAACATGAGGGGCCTGCGTCATGTTTCCATCAGAAACAATGCGGAGGTGATGATTGATATTATTAACATCAACAACTTGCGACTTGCCAAAAAGAAACTCTCCAAGTTTGGAGAGAATACTATTCTTTTCTTTTTCAGTAAGATTATCTTCAGACATATATGAAACATTATCATAATTTCCGTTTGTTTGCAAATCACCTGCATTTTTTACAAACTCTACATTATTATTTTTAGAAACCATCATTCCCTCCATTGATTCGGGCATCTCGTAAATATCATCAGATACCTTCAACTGCCACGCCCACTTTTGATGCTGATCAATTCTTTCAGCAACAAAATTACAAACACCCTGCTGATTGGCAGCATTGGCGATTACAAAAACATTATTTAAACTATCAATAACTGCATCATTATCTTCAGCAAGATCGGCAGCAAGCATTTCTGGATCAGCAACCATAAGAGGATCATCATCAATTGTAGCAAAAGATAAAAACTCACTAAGACCTCTAGGAGCAGTTCCACCCATCTTTAAAATATTTTCTGCAAGAGGATCGATGCTCTCATATACATCAGTATAAATAGCCTCAAATAAAGCGTGATACTGAGCAAAATCACTACCACGAACATTCCAATGATAGCCATGAGCATGAGTATACATAACTGCAACATCTCCAACAGCTTTTTGAAGTGCAGCAATCACTTGAGATCCACTATAACTAGGCATAGGCATCATCTTAGAAATATCACCAGATTCATAACCCTTCAAAACAGCCGGAAGAGCACGATCTGGCCCATTAACACGATGCCAAGCAGCACGAATTTTTTCCTTAACACCAGCAAGATCAGCAGCAGGAATCTGAACCTTATTGCCACGGAAACCAGCAGAAGTAAGAGCAGTTGCTGCTCTTGAAACCTGAGCAACAGTTTCCTTAGCAGAAGGCGACTCCCAAAGACGAAGTTTCCAAGTTGAAGGCATATTGGCATCAGGAACATAAGCAAAAGCAGCAGCGGGATACTGATCGCCACCCTCAGTTTTCATCTGAGCGTCCTTTCGCATCTTCTTTTTTCTCTGCGGAGGAAGACCCTGAACAGGCTGAAGAATACCGCCACTAGCCATAGACGCAGTATCTACCATTTTACACATGGGACAGTTATCGCCCTCCATAAGTGTGCCAGTAGAGTCACAAGAAGAACAATCGCTATTATCATCAAGACAACCCATGCCATCACAATATGGACAAGTCATATCTTTCTGAAGATAACCATTATCTTCACACATTTTACACATATCTTGTGATTTATTCATATCCATATCTTTCTTATTTAAATCATTTATTTTAGAAACAGTAGACATCTTATGTCCTACATAAGTATTAGTTTCAGACCAACCTTGTTCATTTTTATGCCAAATTTGAATAAGAAGGGCGGGATCTTCTTCAGTTCCAGTAATATTAAAACTAGAATCAGGAATATTGATACTTCCATTTGTTTCAATTTTGGTCACTTTGCCTCTAGCGTCTCCACCAGAAGAACTCCAAGAAACAAAATCACCATTTTGAATCGTTGATTTATTTATTAAAATATTCTTATTCATATTATTAATACGATTTACAATAGCATCAGCCCAAGATTTACCGGGATCGCCTCCCCATAAAGCCCAAGCGATTCTTCCTGCTGATGGATAGCCATCCTCGCCCGGAGAGAAACCTTTACCTTTTTTATCAACTTCATGACGAGCAAAAAAACTATGCATTCTACGAACAGTTGAGATACTCAAAGTATCTTTATTCATAATATCTCTTGCTCTAGCAACGCCTACAGCAAGTCCACCACGATTAAACTCTTTACGCCAATCAAGCCCGCGCTTTGCCTCAGCAGCCATAGCATCAGTTGGAACAGTATTGATATCAGAAATAGCTTTTTCAAAAGAATCATGAATAGTTTGAATAAATTTATTTATCAAAATTTCATCATAATCTTCAGATTTACCAATAATCATCATTTCCTCAGAACAAGATGGGCAAGAACTATCTCCACCTACTGAGGTATAGCCATCGTCTTCACAATAAAAAACATCTTGCATTGAACCAGCAACATACTCAAGCTTACCATTAACACTTTTGATCATTGCAAACATACCAGCAGGATTACAAGGATTATCTACAACACTAAGTTCACCAAGCATATAATCTTGAATCTCACGAACTTTTCTTCCATGACGTTCCATAAAAACATTTTCAGTTTTACCAATATTTCCGCCAATGGAAAAACCTTTCAAAGTTCCATCAAGAATTTTTTGCCAAGTATTTTCGGCACCTTTGGAAATATAAACAGAAACTTCAATACCTTGATACATCTGACCATTATAAGAGACAGGAACAGTTTTCCAATCAACAAGTTTTCCTACAGCAATAGGAGAATGCATTTCTCTAATATTGCCAATCCAATTAGAAAAAGCCTTGACAGAAGCATCAAAATTAACAACATCATCAACTAAATCCGGATTGTCAGCAGTAGCAATACCAGTAACAATTCTCTGTTCCTTATTAATCTTTTGAAACGGGAAAGTGAAATTAAGTCCAGATTGCATAAACAATCCTCCGATCCTATTAATTGTAGATAAGATTTACTAAAAAGTCAAATTACTAACTTTATAATCTCCATCTAATCCAAACCATTCCAGAAAAACCATTCTGGCCTGCTCGCGTTATATTTGTTGTTGCCCCTACACCTGCACCGCCACCACCGGAGCCAATAGTAGATGCAACTACTGCAGCTGTACTACTTGATCCAATACCGCCATTGCCGCCACTACTTGATGACCCGCCTGCTCCACGCGTAATATTTCCACCACCGCCACCGCCAGCAGAAAACGCTTTCCCGCTTGTAGGCCATCCACTAGGAGGAGAGGAAGGAGAATCCCATCCTGATGGAATACTAAACCCGGTACCACCAGCACCGCCTGTTTGCGATGCTCCAGCACTACCAGAAGTAGTTGCGCCACCGCCTCCGCCGCCAGCACGATTTAAAAGGGTTGTGCTACCAAATGCAGCACCACCAGCATTCCCCTGACCGCTTGGAGTCGCAGACCCTCCAGCATAACTTGTATTATTATTAGTTCCGCCACCACCACCTGAAGCACCGGACCCAGATAGCAGTAAGTTGGTTGTACCGCCCTGCCCACCCCCATAGGCTCGCAATCCCAAATAAGTACCAAGCACAGAAAAGTCATACAAATTTGTTTCACCACCAGCAGTAGCTGCAGTAGTCGCATTTGCTGCCCCAGCACCTGCCGATCCTATGTTAATTTGAAGTGATCTATCTATTAATACTTTCGATGGGCCTAGATAGCCTCCTGCACCGCCACCGCCACCGGAAACATTTCCTAGGTTAGAAGCGCCACCACCACCGCCACCACCAATCAAAATAATCTGGACTTCTCCACCAATAGTTGGAATAATATTAGCAGTATAGCCACTAATTCCAGTCACTAAAGCATATTGCCACCCATTTGCCTGATAACTAGTAACAGTTGCAGGCCCACCAAAAAATCCAGAAGTATCAGGGGAAACAGCAAATAAAGGATGAACATATGTTGACGCTGAAGAAACTATACCAAACGTAGAAGGCATTACGAAGCCGCCACATCGCCAGTTAGAAGATAAAGATTAGGGCTAACAGAAGTATCAAGACACATAATTGATGCAGAAGAATTTGCTGTACGCAACTGAGCAGTTGGCGTAAAAAGCAAAGTATGATCGCCACCTAAAAAAGTAATCTTTCCCGCTCCAGTTTGGACAACATCAACACGTTGTCCCTGAGTAAGCGATATACCACTGGCACCAGATTTCAACGTCACATTAATATTAGAACCGCCAGTAAATCTAACCATCTTTCCGGCATCTGTGCTAACTAAAGTAGTTGCCGAAGTTGAACTATCACTGCGTACTATCTGTGCAGTTGACCAATCGCCATTAGCGCCATTAGTTCCTGCATCGCCTGTTGGACCTTGAGCACCAACAGCAGTCTCAACCCAAGCAGAGCCATTCCAAAGCTTAAGAACAGTCATATTTTGCTCCTATACAAGTTAGGATCAATAGTAGAGGCAGCAATTTCTGGGTCAATAGGCCATCTATTATCTAATAATAAATTAAAAGTATTTAATGTATTATTAACTAAATCAGAATAATTTACAATAGAAAGATTGACATCACTACGCCCCGTTAAATCTTCTTCAATTTGCGCTCTAAAATCTATAAATGATTGTCCTATCGAACCACCAAAAGAGTTAGAATAAGAAAGTTGTATTTCGTCTATAGATCTATTAGTTAATACTATATTCCACTCTCCTTGGGGAAGGTCAGTTAAATTATATACAGACATTTTTAAAATATTGTTTTCTGGGACGATATCAATCCACTCAGACGCTGGGCGGGTGAGGTAATTGTGAGCATAATAATCAGTATTAGGATTTGGATTATATTCAACGGAGTCAATTTCGCGACTTCTAATAACTGACTCAAGTTCCTGATTATACCAAATAGGCATTTGAGATGCTAAAGCAAGAGCATGAATTAAAGCAGTAGTTCCAGTTCTATTAAGACCACCAACAATATATTTCACTATTTCACCGCCAAAAGCGTAGAAGCTGGATAAGTACTAGTTCCGCTAGTAGTGGCAGTTCTACTTCCAGTAGCACCAGAAGCTATCAAATTTTGAGTAGTCATAAGTGTATTTATATATCGAGTATTAATAGGATCATAAATATTTATATTAGATCTTTGTGTCATAGATGCAGGGTTAACTAAAATATCTGAAGTATAACACCAATTCCACCAACAACCAACTAGTAGATCTGAAGAAGTAGTTGTGGTGATTGATCCTGCCACTAAACTTCCCACCCCGGAAGCGCCAACTACGTCTATTGCTGTCCCTCCAGATATTGCCATTATCGACATTGCCGCAACATAATTATTAAGAATAGGCCAAGTAAATGATGTTTCAGAACCTGTTGCAGTTTTTGTAAAAATTTCCATTTGACAATAATCTCCGCTAAAAATATCGTAAGAATATCGAATAGTCCATCCGGCAGGGGGATTGAAAGCACCATATGTAGAGCCTCCAGTTTTTGCATCAGCATTAACATTAACTTGCATAATAAGAATATCACCTGCAGCGAAACCAGCAGGCATAGCACAAGTCATACTAGAAGTAGTTGTTGAAGCAGTAGCAACAGATCTGAATGCTGGAACTGTAGCAGCAGTAGCAACACGACTAGAAGCAGTTATTCCAAGAATCATGCTAAATCACCAACCAAAACCCATGTATTAGTAGCCCTCTTAATAAGTGTAGCAGAAGACCACTGTGCTCTCAAAATTAAACTTGGAGTAGCATTAACAGTTACCCCGCTAGCAGGAGCGATAGTTACAGATCCAGTACCAGTTGCCAAAAGGTTAATTTGAGTCCCAATAGCAAAAGCAACAGATGCATTTGTCGGGACAGTTATTGTAGCAGCAGCAGAAACCTCAATCAAAGTTTGCTCATCTGTCAATACCAAAGTATAATTGGCAGATTTAACAGAAGTATTCAATCTATATGGTGCAAAAAGTGAACCAGTAGAACTTGTATCAGCCCAAACTACAGAAGTATCAGAAGGGGCTGTTGACTGAATTACTATCCCCGCTGGACCTTGCGGGCCTTGTGGCCCCTGAGAGCCAGTAGAACCCTGTGGGCCAATCATACCAACTGAAGCCTCACTAGCAATAGCGGAGGGACTCACAGAAATATTCTGCAAACCTCTATTGACAGTAACATTAGGTCCAGCAGCAGTAGGGGTAACACTGACAGTAGTATCAATACCACTTACAACAATTTCATTAGTGGTTTGATTAACTTCAGTCATTAGTAGGTAATCTCCTGCCTAACTTCAAATAATCCTCGAATAATTTTGATTACATCTCCAACAGTCCCAACCCCCGGAGAAGTACCTAACGTAACCTCAAGATCATAATCATAAATACCGGCAGGTATTGCTGACATATAAGAAGAAGGAATTTTAATATCAATAACCCCTCCAGTAACAGTGAGAGACTGAGGAGGAGAATTAAAGCCAGAAACATTAGCCGACCAAGACCCACCGATAGTTGGTGCAGATGATCCGGGAATGTATCCAGTATTTGTAGCAATTCTAAAAGTAGTATCTGTTGGATCATTATCAGTAGAAGAATCATCCACTACAAAATAGGCAGTACCTTCAACTATAGAAGCAGGAAGCCCTTTATAGACCGTATGGGTTCCTGTGCCAGAAGTAGTTGGGCTAATAGAACTAGAACCTCCCCTAAGAGTAGTAATTTCAAAAGTATTAGTTAAAGGATTTCTTATATAATAAGTTTTATTAGCATAAATGCCAGTAGGGAGTGTTGTTGTACTAGTAAAACGAACTGTATCATCAACTTTAAAAGTATGTGATGCTAGGGTTAGTGTAGCAGAAGACCCGGTGCAGGTAAAATTACCTGCAGAGGTAGTGAAATTTGGGCTAAAATAAACTGAATCCCCTATAAAAAAATCATGACCTGATTTAGTAATTTTAGCTCCACCATCAGATGAAATAGTGCAAGTGGAAGTATCAGTCGTAGTCCATAAAACTGCAGAATCTCTATAGGCTGCTCTATTTTGAGTCGCGGGATAAGACTTGCGAACTTTCATCTGAGCAGAAGCACCAGTACCAAGATTAATAGCAGTTCCAGCAGCATTTTGATAAGTGATAGAACGCATAAAAGTTGTTCCCTGATCGGCAACAATATTATAAATGCCCACATCAGAAACATCATTAACAATCGTCGTCATTTTTCCTCCAAATATATAACCATTTTATCATTATATTGAGATAATAGCGATAAATCTATGTAGTTAAATCTCCAATTAATATATAATTATTTGTAGATGTACAAATTAAAGTAGCCCCGGAATATTGTACTCTAAATTTTTTGCCGGAAGAAGAATTAACAGTAGCAGTGCCACTTACAGTAACTTGCCCTGACCCAGTTTGGATCATATCAATTTTTTGCCCCGCAATTAAACCAACTCCAGTATTTACATTCAATGTCATTGCAGTTGAACTGTTATTCAATAATAATAATTTTCCATTATCAGTAGATAGAATAGCATAAGCATTAGATGTGATTGTTGGAGTAGATATTGTCTGAGCAGTTGTCCAATCTCCGTTAGTGCCGTTAGTGCCTGCAGCACCTGTTGGACCTGTTGGACCTGTTGGACCTTGTTTTCCTACAACGATAACTTCCCACTGACCTGTAGTTGAATTCCAACTTTTAATTGTACTCATTATCTTTCCTGCACTATTCTATTCATAAAATCAACCAATCTGGGTAAACATAAGGTTAGAGCCTGATTTTAATGTTGCTGCTACACCACTTACTGCCGTTGTATTTTGTGCAAATTTCAAAAAAAAGCTAGGAACACCTGTTGAAGTAGTGAACGTACCTTTTACTGTTATCACGTTGGGTACAGTAGTGGATTTTGTACCCATAATAACTGAAGTAGTTGTTGCTGAACCATCAGTTCCAACTATTGCGTCGCTAATAGTAAATGTAGTTCCATCTGAAGCTAACCCACTGGCATACCACTTCAAGCCATATAAATTATTATAGCCAACTGCCAATTTGATATCTTCAGTAGGATCACTAGTTACATACAGTGTACCCTCAAAAGTATATTGTGCATTTCTAAGCAAATTGGGGTAAATCACACTTATTCCGTTAGCAAACGCCGTAGTGTCGTTAGTGATGTCCGACAAAAGATACACGGGTATATGATTCATAACAGTATTGAAGTTGGTGGGCAAGACTTTATTTTGGGAAAAATCCATTCCTTTCCCTATTTCTACTCTTACGTCAGAAGCTGCCCGAATAAGGCTACTATCAGTAATACTATCAAAATCAATGTCTTGTAAAAGAAGATTGCCCTTTTCAAGTGATACTTGATAGCGCTGTGTAGTGAACGTACATGATCCCACCGAAGAGACTGAGACAAGGCGGGATGTGTCAGAGGGATTCGTTGCAGAATACTCTGCATCCAAGAATGACCTCGCTATCTTGAAAGTTGTGGTGCTAACAGCCATTTCTCCCCACTGGCCTGTGTTTGCTGTACTTCGATCTACATTCCATGTTGCCTCCGGTGACCCGTATGTTCCCGACCCCTTGCTGGCAAAAACACTTCCGACCACTTGACCAGTAGCAGAATTATAGCTCTTGACCCTAATCATCATCCACTTGTCAACACTCCATACAACGGATACCATCTGGTCTGGTCCAAAAGTTCCAACAGGGACGATAGTTAGAGTAATGTCCCCACTATTGACAATAGTCAGAGTGCTAGAAGAAGTAGTTGCATAGCCGCTAGCAGGATTGAGGGGCGTAGAATAAGTCTGGAAACTGCGGGTTGTGGGAACTACAGCATAATAATCAACATCAGCAGAAATCCCTGTAGGCAGAGTTCCCGTAAAACGTATCAAAGCTCCAGTGGTGAGGAAGTGTGCATTACTCGAAAGAAAACTTCCATCATCAGAATTTACAGAACCCGGAACGACTGTCAATGTAGGAGAACCACTAGAGGTTGTAACAGAACCAGTTATATAGTTAGTATTTCCTACGTTACCTTGAGAGTAGTGCAGGTAGTTAGTTGCCCCGGTGTTTACATAAGAAGTTATAGTTGCATTAAGATTAGATGCGCTTGTATAAGTTATTGCGATTGGAATATCAGCCATAGCGTTTGAAGCAGTACTTGCTAACTTCAGAGGAGTACTGTCTATCAGATAATAGTATTGATTTGCTGATATCTCTGAAGGAAGTGAATCACTAACTTTTACTCTTGTCCCTGTAGGCATAGAGTTAGTACGTGATACTCGTTCTTCAAAATAAGAATTAGAGTTAAGAACTTGTACTGTCGCTCCTGCGGAATGAGAAGCGCTAGTAGTGTTTGATGCGCCTCTGGTGACTACAAGATAGTTACCAGAAACTGACACAACAACTAGCTTCTCAGAGTCAATCAGGAGAACTGAACCAGCAGTCATGCCAGTAGAAGAATTCACACTGATAGTGCTACTAGCTGTGGCGTTAAGAAGATGAGTTGCAGCAGTCGTACCACCTGTTCCTCTGGTGACAAGAAGGTTGCCGCTGCCCGATGTTGAAGTAACTGTCACCAGTTCGGAATCAATCAGTACAACTGAACCGGCTGCTATACCAGTAGAAGAACTTACTTTGACGATATTGGTTCGAACTAAAGCTCCCGTCAGGTGAGTTGCGGCAGTTGTGCCTGCTGCCCCTCGGGTCACAGTTAGAGTAGTGCCTGATACGGCGGTGACTACCATTACTTCAGAATCAATTAGGAGAACTGAATTGACTTCTACAGTGCTAGCGCTATTGACTGTAATTAAAGTGCTGCTTGTACTAGTGATTGCGGCAGTAAGCGTAGTGCTTGTAGTAGAGCGAGTGTTAGTAATTGCCAAACTCAATGCGGTGGGAACACCGGGAGTTGCACTAGTGATTGCGGTGTTAAGGGCTGTTGTTGCAGAAACACCGCCATAAAAAGTCACACCCATCGTACCACTCGCAGATGGACCAGTCTTTTTAGAATAACCGCTAGCTATAGAATAATCACACTCTCTAATAACTGGCTTACCATAAGAACTGTTGATAAATCTAGCACCATTAAAAAAACTTGAGCCATTACCTGCAATAGTAAGATTAGTACCACCTCTTATAGCGGGTGTAGCCGTATAGCCATAACCATCTTGAAAAATAAATGATTGTCCAATTCCATCAGTACAATTGTGAATCATAGATTGGGAAAAATATACATTTCTCGCTCTAGTTGAATTTGCAGGATCTGGTCTAAACCACATACTGTCACCAAATGGGAAAATAGAGAAAAAATTATGAAAATGCATATTATTTGTATCATCAGAAGTAGTATATTCTGATAGATCAAACTGTGGGTATGATGACCCATCGCCATTACCAAGCAAATACACATAATCAAATACCGATTCTCGCGGAGATTGATTAACTGTCAAACCCGTCCGTGCGAAGTGGGCTATACGAACATTACGCAACAAATAGTGATGTTGAAACTGGTACTCCAGTCCCCCGATGTCAATGGTACGACCTCTCCCATCTATGAAGAGGTTCTCTATTAATGACCCATCAATATGACCATTTTGTAGGTAGGGTGTATTACTTGGTCCCCTTTTCAAAGTTATGAACTGTTCAGCAGTAGATCCGTTTACATGAACATTGTTTACAGGGGCAAGGCGAGTAAGAGACATACCAGAACCCGTAAGGTGCATCGGGAAATGATAAGAAAAAGGTTGACACTTGTAAAACCCTTTGGGTAGTACAAGAGTATCTCCTTTGGTTAGCTCAGGTGTTTGACCAGAAATATAAGAATAACCATCGTCACTCAACACCCCAAAAGCCCTTATTATGGCTGGAGTGATATCCGTAACAGTTGCATATGTCGGATCAAATACGCCAACAGCAATATTGTCCTGAAACTCTCGGATATCAACAGCGTTCTTATACTGCCGATCTGCCCAGCCCGTATCATAGTCACTACTTGAATTTTTTGATAAAACTTGCCCCTTCAAACCTCCTGATGGGATGACCGCATCACCCGGATCATCAGTATCAACCCAAAGAAGATTTGTAGAAGACGGAGTTTCATTTTGAAATACAACATATGCTCCCTGTGGGCCTTGTGGACCTTGTGGACCTTGTGGACCGATAGGGCCAACAGGACCAGAGTTGCTAGAGCCTACAGCAATAATAGTATTATCTGCTGACTGAACTAGTGTAATATTATTATCTTCTCTTAGGATGATATTATTATTTTCTCTCAAAATAATA
>Ga0209084_1000072_pt1 | contig 98810 bp, 85 predicted proteins | sample C_130820_MF_Meta_FD_187309 | JGI IMG/M metagenome (GOLD analysis project Ga0209084, IMG submission 187309) | Freshwater microbial communities from Lake Croche, Canada to study carbon cycling - C_130820_MF_MetaG (SPAdes) (version 2) | ecosystem: Environmental > Aquatic > Freshwater > Lake... | reverse complement strand
ATATTCTTTCCTACTTTTTTTTTCATTTTCTCTATAAACTTCACTTTCTCTGTATTTTTTAATTCTTTGAGTAATATGCATTTCCGGTTTTTTTTCTATATATTTTTTATAAAATACTTTTTGTTTTTCCGGATTTTTTTTTCTCCATTTTTCACTACTTTCTTTTTGTTTATCAGGGTTATTTAAACGATATTCTTTCGCTCTATTTTTTTCACATAATTTACAATAAAGATTATGTTTATCTTTATTATTTTTATTATTACCAAAATCATTAATATCTTTATTTGTTTCGCATTTAATACAATATTTATTCATTTTTTTTATTATAAATATATGTTATTGTATTTTATGTACAACATAAATCTTTCATACTTTTTTTTACAATTATAATTAAAAATTTTTATTATACCAAATTATTCACCATAAAGATCTTTTTTTGGTGTTACTATTACCACTGGTTTCTCACCTTCTCTTATCATCTTAGTTGGTGGTGGTTCAGGTTTTTTTTGTATTGGAATATTTGGTGTTACACCATATTTCAATATCGTAAAACCTTGTTTAAATATTTCATTTGCTTTACCTTCAACATCTTCAATATTATTTAATTTACAATATTGAATAAATTCATTATCCAAGGTTAAGTAATATTTCTTCTCCATTTTCTATATCTTTTATGTCATTTATTTTAAAATGTAAGTAAGGACTTTCATTTATAACATCATGAAATGTATATTCATTACTTTCAACATCATATAATCCATAACCATGATGGTTGACTGTTTCCCCAAAATTCTGCTGTATGAATGAACCAATTTGGATAATAGGTATTTTTTTTAATAATTTAATTTTTCCCATAATTCTTTTAATTTTTCTTTTATTTCAGTTTTATTTTTTTTAATGTCTGAACCCCAAAATCTTATAATTTCATAACCATTAGAAGTCGCGAAATTTTCTTTTATTTTATCATTAATTTTAACTGATTTTTGAAAATCAGTTAAGTCTTGGAAAATTTTTTCATTACCATGCCAATAATCACCATCTACCTCAATTAAAATATTAGTATTTAGAATTAAAAAATCATACTCTTTATACCAAAAATCAATTTTATCTTTATTATAAATTTTAAATTTATCTTGAAATGGTATTTTTAAATCTTTTAAAAATTCTTCAAAAATATTTTCAATATCTGTTTTTTTATTGTAATGTCTTGTATATTCAATTAACATATCTACAGATGTCTTTCCATATTTTTCAAAGGTTGTTTTATCACAAATTCTTTCACCATATTTTCCGCACCAATTATGTTCAATACCATACCGATTAATTAAAGTTTTTTTTCTTTTTTCTTTACTTACATCATCAGTACCAAACCAATAACCATTTTTTTTTAAAAAAATTTCTTGTCCGTTTTTAACGGATTCTCTAAATTCTTCAGATTTCCACAATTCTTTAATTGTGTCTGATTTAATTTTTTTTTCAATTATTGTGTATTTTCTACCCCAAATAGGATTACCTTCTTTAAGGTAAATTTCTTTTTGATGTAAATCTTTACATTCTCTAGAACAATATGTTGAACCAGATTTACTAGGGATTTTATAATAAATTTTACCACATTTAATACATTCTTTTTTTATTTTTTCTATTTTTTGAATTTTATATGAATTATATTGACATTCAACTGAACAGAATTTTTGAGTTTTATTTTTTGGTTGATAATTTTTTTTACATTGTATGCATTGTTTCTCCATATTTTTGTTGTTTATTATAAATATAGCGAATTCAACAAAATTTTAGTGTTATATTCTTTTCCAACCTTTTTTTAAATATTCATCAATATCTTTTTCATCTATTTCAATTTCTCTTTCTAAATATTTTATATCTCTCTTATGTATATCCCCACATAAAACAATATCACACCCGACAAAGTTTAATTTATCATATGCAGTTTCATCGAAAATATAACCAGTATCGGTAGTAAATCCTTGAATTGGTCCATGAAATAACCCAACATGTAGTTTCCCTTCTTCTAACTCAAATTCAGGTCTATTATTGTGTTGAAATAACGAATAAACCACCCAATTAACATTATCGTCAGAATACATTCCACCATCTCTATAATAGGTTATATTAGGGTTATTTAATGTTTCTACAATTGGAGTTATGGTATCCAATCTATTCATGTTATTTTCCAAGAAATCATGATTACCAGGTATGATAATAAGTTTACCAATTTTACTTAACTCATTAAAGAACCAAGTAACTAATACAACTTGTTCGTTGGAAATATTAATCTTTTGGTGTACCACATCACCAGTTAAAACTATCCTTATTTCGTCATATTCAAAACCTTTTAATTTTGGTCTTAAACCAAATAAAAATTCATTTAATTGTTTGTGATAATGTTCATGTAATAAGAATGTGCGAACATGAAGGTCGCTAATGTGTACGATTTTTTTTATCATTTGTTTAAATATTTTTTTACATCCATTGTTAATACTGTGTTTATTATGTCCATAGGTACTCTATATTCTTCGAATGTTGCATCATCTTTCAACAATACAACAATACATCCAAATAATTTTAAGTTATCATATTTTGTACCTTTTAACATCTTCAACAGGAGTTTCGCATATAATGGTAACTGTATATAATAATGACTTAATGCGGTATTGTCATATGAGTTAAATGGTGGGTACATTTTTTTTGTATATGGTTGAGCAATAAAATTCTTTTTTTTATTGGTTTTCCAATCTGTAGTAACAAACCCGAATCCATTTTTTTCTTTATTCATTATCAACCACATTTTATCGGGTTGACCAGTATATTCTAATTCAGGATCACCCAATACTATTTCAGTATCAAGTAAAACCGCACCTCTTTCCTCCATTAAATGGAGGAATTTCTTACCAGCGATAATCATTGAATCTCCTTTACTTATTTGTGACTCATCACACTCAAAAATAGGTTGTCTTACTTCTTTATAATCACCATTACGAGATATTGTATCTTTTTCTAATTCATAATGAACCATACTACCCATATTCGTTGAATAATCTCCAGCCGATTTCCATTCTGCCAATAATCTTGATTGTTCATATAAATCACCTTTTGCCATGGCAAGTGATTTACCCTCAGTATCAAAATGTTCATGGAAACATTTTATTACCTTAGATACGGAAGGAAAATCATTTCTAATAACACCATTAATATCTTTCATGAAATAGATATGTTCATCTTCAATAAAGGTTAATTCTATTTCTTGTCTTCTTTTTTCTAATAATTCTTTTATTTCTTTTGAAACTTCTTTTAAATCCATTAATCTAATTGTTTAACTTTGTAATCACTAAGATCACCTTTTAAATCTGCAATATCTTTATCAATAGGTAATTTTACAATCCATACTTTACCCATTAATTTACCGCAATTTATTTTATGGTATAATTTTTCAGCATTATCCCAAGCATCTCCATCCAACACTATCACAATTTTTTTTGCAAAATCATAAAGTTTTTTGAATAACTTTTCGTGTAAAACTTTACCTAGCATTGGAATTGAATTAGGTAAAAATATACTATCAAAAACCCCTTCAACTATATAAACGGTTTCATCCCAATTTATATGGTCTTCATTCCATATTATAACTTCTTTTTGTGCTTCTGGATTTTTATATTTTAATTTTGGGTTATTTTGATATGATCTACCAATAAAATAATTTACCATGTTATTTTCATCATATGATGGAATAATTATTCTACCACCATATTCACCAAGATAACAAAAACCAATATCATATTTTTCAATCATTTCATTGGTTATATTTCTTTTTTTAAGATAATTCCATGCTTGTTTGAAATATGGAGTCATTTTAAACCCCGCACTTACATCTTTAAATCTAATAAAATCTTTTGGTAATCTAACAGGTTTATATTCTCTCTTTGGGGAGTCCTCGTTACTTTCAGGTTTTAGTAATTGAAACTTACCAAGTTGTTTTTTATTACCGTATTTTTTAATTAATTTATATAGTGTACCATGTGTACCATGTGTTTCCGAACATGACCAACACTTAAAGACTTCTTCTTTATAATTGATTTCCAGATTACCTTTTCCATCACCATCATCCAAACCTTTAATTTCATGGGAACACACATGACAATCAAAAGATATTTGTCCTTTATAATCATTATGTAATTTATAATCTCCGAAAATGTCTTCGAGAATATCAATCACTGGTGAATAATCTACTAATTGTTCGGTCATAAGAACAAATATAGACAAAAAATATGAGAAAAAAAAATGGGTAGAAACGTATTATCACTTCTACCGTTCAACTAAACTTGCACAAAGAATTAATTTATTAATTCAAAATAATTAACAACAATAGTTAATTTTAATACAATGGAAGACTCAATATGATAATCAAGTAATGTGTTTTCTACTCCACTTATAAAACCATATACATTCCATTTATATACAACATCACCGATGGAGTCTATCATTTCAATTGTAAATTTATTATTATGTGAATTATTGGACTTAGGGTTTGTAATAATATCGTATAGTCTTTTTTGTGTTAAATAATCTACCGAATCATAAAAGGTCACTATAATATCTTCACAACAAGAATGTACTGAATTTGAGACTTTAATTGACGGTGTCGTAACATCTTTAACTAAATAACTAGGTATGTTTAATTCAGGTGGAAAAGTAATTAAAAACCTATTCTGTCTTAAAGGTTCAAAACTATTAGGAACATAATTAATATCTCTTTCAACAAAATGAACACCAGGGGGTCTAAAATTAGCTCCAATATTAAAAACAGGTGCCAATGTTTTTTCTTCTTCCCTATATAATTTAAATGGTGTCCTCATCTATTTTTTTACTTTTCTTTTTAAAATTATTAACTGGTGGTTTATTACCTTCTAATTTAATCATATTAATTGCACCTATCACCACGGTTACGGCATCACTCATGTCAAAATTTTCTTTTTTTAGTTTACCCTTTTTATCATATAACCATTTTATCTCTGGAAATAAAATATTAACATTATCCCAAACAACTTGTTTTTTATCAATGTCTTTTGGATAACCACCGAATAAAACATTACGTCCTTTTGCATTTGGGCCAACTAAACCCGGAAACGCATATTTTCTTGAATTATATGTTGAAATAAATGTTGGAAGTACTCCTAATTCATCGTAACATGCTTTTAAAATTAAAGTATTATATCTTAACAATGTACCTACGGTAAAAATATTATTTGAATTTAATAAGGGTTCTTCAATAACAATTTTAACAATTCCCAAATTTTTATAATTGATTAAATGTTTTTTAAATTCATCTGCCTTTTTAATCATCTCTTCAATTTTATCAACGGGTTGCGGTTTAATTTTTGGTGAAAAATGTGTTAACTCCAATAAATCAGAACCGGTTATATCAAATAAGGCTGAACCAATAACTTTTGTGCTGATATCTAAACCTAGTATTTTTGGTTTATTTTTAAATAATTTGATTTTTTCTTCAATATTTTTTTCCATTTTTATATAATTTTTAACAATATTCCCACTTATATTTAAGTTTATTTGAGGTGATATTATTTTAAAATAAATAATAATTTAATATTTGTAAAGTTAAAAATCTAATTTAATACCAAATACTTGAGTACCACTTCTTGTTACTGGTGTTGCTGTCTTTCCTATAACCATAACTTCTTTGTTATTATCTAACAACGCAATTTCAGTAATTTTTTTAGTTTTACCATTTCTATATGTTGGGTTTTGAGTTGTTGTGAATTGTGATGATGGTAAGTTTACCATAAATCTCATTGATTCTATATCAGTTGCTCTAACAAATCTAACACTACCAGGAAAAGGTTGTTCATCCCCTTGATTTAATATATTACTTATATCATTATTATCTACTCTATATGATAATATATCGTATATTCCACCTTCATCAGATTTTTTAATTGTAAATGTTTTACCATTAATATAACTTGGGATTAAATAATTATATCCACTATTTGGATCTAAAGGTGTAAATGCCTCAGTACCACCCAATTGATCATACATATTAAAAATTGTCCAGTTATCATTTGTTGGTAATTGTCCTGTATATGTTATTTGAACTAATATTTGGAAATCGGTTACAGCATACCCAGAAGTTGTTTGAGTATAAGCAGTAACCATATTTGTAAATTCATCTGAACTGAATTTAACTAAAATATTTGATGGGGTTGTGGTGCTTTCAATTTTAGAATAGTAACTACAAGGTACGTTATTATATGTATTATTACCATCATCACTATAATTTAAAAAATTATATGTTACCCAAACAGTTTTACCAGTTGTTCCATCTAAAAGTGAATTTTCAGGAAGGTCATTATTTGGGACAAGACTTAATTTTGGTGCAGGTAATGTGAATCTTCTATTTGATTTATAATCTAATATTGTTACCAATTCTTGGTCATCTATAACAATTGTTTTATTATTATGAAATACTTTACCAACACGATTTCCAGCTTCGTCATGTAAATACATAAATTCTAAATGGTGTTTATCATTAACATTTGATTTAATATAATATATATTAGAATCATCCATGTTTATTGATAATTTAACACCTATAGTATTACTCGTGTTTCTATGATAATAAATAAAAGGAATGTAAACTTCAAGATATTCAACATCAGATATGTCATTTCCGTATGTGTCTGTTGCAATAGTATTATTAGTGGATGTTTCTGTACTAATATAATCATCATATTTATAAAATCTTTCAGGGTCATTAACAATATCCCCCAATTCAGAATAATGTATAATTGCTATCATTCTTTGTTCTTCAGATGGAACATTTATTATTTCTCCTAAAGTGTTAACATATGATGTTGGTTTAGATAGTACATTACCCGCAAAATCTGTAAATGTTTGTCCTGTTGATGTTTTATAACCTAATAAACTTTTTGTTGAAACATAAACATTACTAGTGTAACCCGATAAACTTTGAGCTAACCCGCCGGTATCCATTCCGATTGTTTTATCATCATAAACAATGTTCATTGTCCAAGGATTTAATTGACCACCATTAGGTATTGGTTCTGGTAAACAAACTGGTGATGTCTTACCTGATGTTGATGATAAAGGATATTCAACTTCACAACTATTACATATAACTTGAATTTTTATGTCATTTGGTAAATTAGTTAAAATAGGTAAATTTCTATCAAGAAATAAATTACTTTCATAAGTACGAATAACTTTATAAACATAACTTGTTGAATTACCCGAAACAAGTCTTCTTGTTGGGTCTGATCCAACAAAAGTGTTACCAATAACCAATGTAATATATTTACAATTATTAAATCTTAAATCATTATTCGCACGGATAATGTTAGTTGCTCCACTAAAATTAATATTACTAATTTCTCGTACAGGACAATATATTGTTGTTCCGTTAGTAGAAACATTATCAAATTCTTTATAATCGGAAATATATCCAGCAGGACCCATAACATTTCTAATTGTTTCAGTTATTTGATTATTAATCGGAACACCATAGGTTGTACCATAAGTTGTTGAATCGAATGTATATGGATATTTAACACCAGATTCTTTATCAAATGGTGAAAACACTTTTTGATGTGGGGTACTATTTAAACCATTTAAATTATCAAATGGTGTTGTGTAATCATATTCAGAATCTCCGATTTGAAAATAATTTATAGTAAAATTACCATTTGCGATTGCTTTTCTCCCTTTTTGGGTAATTCTTGCCGATAAAAATTCTGCATTATTGTTATTTAAAAAACTCATATTTTATAAATATATTAATTAATTTTATTGTTAATTTTAAGTGGTACAATTTATAGTTCCTGTTGAAGTTGTATATGTAAAGTCCATATTATATGGTCCCTGATTTGTTGTTGTAACGTTATTTGAATAATAATAAATAACGTTAGGTGTTCCTCCAGAATAATAACTCATAGGAACTGTTCCAGATGTAATAGATGTTCCATTACCATATAAATAATAATTAATACCCGTATAACCTGTAGTATTAATTATATCTTGTGTTATATTAAAATCATAATAAACAGTACCACTATCATATGCGGCGCTATATGTAGGACAAGTTGTTCCAGTGGTTATATGACAACGACTATAATCTGTAATTGTATAAGCGGTTGATACATAAAAACCTGTTTTTATATTATTGTGTGTGGGATCAACTGACTCCATTGTTTTTACGTACCACAACCCTGTGTATCCGGTGTTAGTGGTGTTATTTAAAATAGTTATCGAACCATTTCCCGAAGTACGACTTGGTTCTGACCCCATCAAGCTATATTGATTACCATCATTAACAGATTGTAAATTTCCAACACCATTAGTTAACGATAATTCTTTTTTAATAGTACCATTACTTCTATTTAATTCATAAACCACAGTTTGAACTGATGTGGTATTTGTACCATTATATAAATAATAATTACCATATAATTTACCTGATTGTGGATCTATTGTCCATCCAATCAATACATGGTCATGTCCTTTTAAATATAGTTTATTAATATTGAATGTTTGTACCGTTCCTGATTTATTATCTGAACTTGGGGTAATAATATAATATTTATTACTACCAGCGTCCGAAACATAAAATTTATTATATTGTTGATCGTAAAAAGAAAATTGCCAATATTTTGAACTTGCCCATGTAGCTTGTCCCGGTAAAGAAATATCTGTAAATGTATTATTTAAATCCGTACTCATTATACCAATATTACCTCCGTTTGACGGACAAGCGGTTACCCATATCATTGGTGAATTGATTGTCGATGAACTAACTTGTGTAAAATTAAATGCGCCATAAATTTCACCCGTACTATTAGAATTACAAAAATGTTTTTGTGCGAACGTATTAGTTACACAATCAAAACTAGTAAACCCACTTGTGGTTGGGATGTTATTATTTCTGGGGTAATAAAGAATACCATTATTGGTATTAACATATATGTTATCATTAGTTACATATAAAAGTTGTCTTCTAGAAACACCAGTTGTAAAACTACCATTATCATGAAAATGTGTTATTGTATTTGTTGTCATATCATAAATAACCAAACCATACACACTATCCGTCCCCGCATTGTTATATCCGGTAAAATAAATTCTTTTATATAAAGTGTCAATATATGTCTGATAAAACGTATCTGTTCTTAATATTGGTTGTCCTGTTCCTCCTGATATATAATGCATATGGGATGATGTTGTTGCCGTTACCGGATCAAACCAATATATATTACCACCTGCATAATTACTATTATCTGCAACCCAAACTCTACCATTTGGGTATGCACCATATGAATCCGTTGTCCTATTATCAAACCATAAACTTTGTGGTCCCCATAAATTTGAAATTGTTTTTCGTATTTCAAAGTTTTGTACAGTTTCACAAACACCAGAATAAGGTATATAATTGAATGTTATACCTGTTGGACATGTTACTGTTAAACCTGTTATTGATATTGTTAATCCTGTTGCCATGTTGTTTTAATTTTATGAACATCCATCTGGTGATGGGTTATATTTAATAAAAATATTTGTATTTGAACCATTATATGTATAATAAAAATATACATAATAAATTCCATTATTATTAAATGGATGTCCACCATTTCCAATATTTGTAATTTTGTTTAATGAAGGATTTGATGGGTTATATGATGGATAATAAATGTCAAATCTTGTACACCCTGAATTTGATGGTGTTATAGTTGTTCCACTAACTTCTAAAATAGACCATCCTGATTGTATACCTAAACTTACCGTCATACCAGTTTGACCAGTGAAATTTACAATAGTTTGTCTACAACCTAATGAAGGTACACTCCAATTCAATGTGGTACTAGTATAACAATTATAACAATTACTAAACACATAACCACTATATGAACTATATACATCTAACCCTGTTATTGTATATGATGTTGTACCAGATGGAATACCACTAATTATTATAGGTGTAGTATTACCAGTAAAATATACTAAAGTATAATTAGTAACCGTATTTCCTGTTGTAGTTCCTGACCAATTAATTGTTAAATTTGATGCCATTATTTATTATTTTTATTTAAGTTGACCATGTTGATGTTACTCCTGTTGGGGATGAACATGGTGGAACATACACATTTATTGGTTGTATAACGGTATCACATGTTCCACCAGAAATTTTTACATAAAAAGTCACTCCTGTAAAACTATTAATGGAACTACCACTAATGGTTATACTTGTACCAGTAAAATTAGTTTGATATGGACTGTATGTTACACCAGAATTACTTGATGTAAATATAGTACTACCACTACATGGATTACTGAAATTCATTTTTATTATTTTACTCATATTTTAATTTTTATTATGCAGCACAATTATCTCCAGGACTTACGGTAAATGTTACTGGTCCTGATGTTGCATTACATAAATCAGTTACATAAACTATATAGATACCATATTCTAATCCATCGATATTTTGATTATTACTTATAAAATTCCCATAATCATCATACCAAGAATAGAAATATGTACCAGAACCATTACTAACAGTTATACTAATTGAACCGTAACTTACTATTATTAGTTCATCATTTTCATTAAAGACACATACCTGATCTATAACCTCCCCAATAACTAAAATAGGTTCTCCACTACAATATGTGTTTTCAACTAACGCATGTTTACGTGAATCAGATCCCAAAAATAAACATAAATTTGAATTTTGTCCACTATATGTGATGTCATAATACATATTTGGTGAACCATTATCTAAACTTACAGATTTAATTTCAAGTAATTCACCATTATCCGAAATGATACGATCACCCTTAACATAATAATTATTTGGGTAATTACAACATGGTTTTATTTGTGGTGATGATAATTGTAAATCTTCTGGATATCTTGAATCAAAAAAATAACTATCGGTTAAAATTGGTTCATGATTTACAATTTTATATCTTGTATATACCCTGAATTTTGTTGTAGGTAATACGTTAAAATTATAATATATATCTTCATATGGTGGTAAATACGTATTTACTGTATATGTTTTTATTGAAGCCAATGTGGTAATACCAGTTATTACAACATATCTTGTTGTAAACGCAACACCAGTAAGGTTGGTTGGATTAGTTTTAGAATTTATGTCTTCAATACTTTGACTATTAATTTGTGAGTTTGGTATATAATCAGCAATTAAAATAGTATTACCTGTTTTTAATTGATAAACCGGTGTTTCAACAAATGTGTTTCCTGTATATGTTCTTACAACTGAATTCCATTTAAACCCAAAATTACTTGGTTTTTCATATACCACATCTAATGTAACCGCACTATATGATGATATCGTTGTTGCGGTTTTACTATCTATAATACATAATTCAGGATTTGGTACACTATTGTCTTCCGATTTAAAAGTAATACTAACATTATTTGACGAGGATACTGATTTTTGTGTAAATTTTAATCTGACTTGACAATTTGCATCATCTAAATATAAAAAATCAATACTACTTGTTGATGTAAATCCAGTTATTTTTTGAGTACATTGATCAACAAATACACTATTATCAAAAAATGTGTCATTATATAATGTCGGACTATTACCAGAATATAAGTATAAACCGTATGGAAAGGTATCTATTAATGAACCAACACTATTAACTGTATGCATATTAATATCTCTCGTAAATGTTCCCCCATTATATTGTGGGTCAACTACTTCAGGTATGATTTCTAATAAACAAGTCGGAACGAATGGATCATACTCAGTTTTAATTGTAAAACTAAATGATTTCATTATACTACAACTATTAGGTCCATATTTCAATGAAGAAAATTTAATTTTTTCAACACCATCAACATCAGTAAAAAACGAATAATTTAATAATGGGTCATTTGTTATTGTTACAGTTTGACCTGTGGCATTTAAATATGGGTCATAAACTTCATATCCAGCGGTATAACCTGTATATCTAGTATTGATAACATTATCAATAAGTCCTGTTAACGCATCTAACCATAATGTTTTTATTTTTTCAATATCAGGGTTAAAATAATTATCATATCCATATATTAATGGTAATTTATTATTAATATTGTATGTTCCTCCCGTTAATATTGTACAACCATATACATCTGTAATTGAGTCATATAATTTAGCATTTACTAAAGTACTACCAGTTCCTGAAACATTAACACTATACGTTGTACTTGAATATGGTACCCCATCTATTTCAATTACAGGGTATAATTTTACACTACTAATATCTATTAACCCTCTGAAATTTTCTTCGTAACCGATTAAATTTGATAAATCATCAATTAATATTGTATTAAAATTAGGATAAAGATTTTCAATTATTGTTTTTGGTTGACAACCTAATTTATAACCATATTTAGAACGACCAAATACACTATTTTGAATTAAATTACCTCCAGTCCATAATGTTGTAGATGGGATTATTTGTTCAATAATCGATGTCCAATATGGACTCATTTTATTTATGAATTCATGTACATCTATGATATTATATGGTGTAAAATCAGTACTTGTAATATAACTTTGATAAGCGTCTTCTAGTGTTATATAATTCTTTTTATACCTAACCACATTAGAATTTGGTATTTGTTCGGTTAACAAACGACCCACAAATTCAGCAAACGTCACACCTGTTTGTGGATGTAACGTATTTGGACGAAATGTCACACCTGTTAGTGTTTCTGATATTTTTGACCCAAATGTTAATAATAAATCTCTTGATTTTCTATATATGTCAAAATTAACACCATTCGCAGAGTCTAAATAAATACTAATGTTTTTTCTGTTAAGAATATATGATGATTTAGAATCGTCTATTGACCCTTTAATATTATCTATTCTTGAAGTAAGTTCAAACCCGCTATCTAAACCCGGTAAGGTTCTAAACGTATTAAAATATTCTTCACCATATGTATATGGTTTTGGTTTAGTTTTAATTGTTTTTGTTCTACCCGTTAAAATAGAATTTTCGGTATCTAAAATATCTGGTGTTCTATGATTTAAACTAATATCGTACCAACCTGAACCTTTTTGAAAAAACACATCACTTTTTGAATTATTTGCTCTTCTTGCAAGACCAGTTGTTTCATCAACAGGATAATCTGACCTTGTAAATGTTGTTGTTGCAGTTAAAATTGTTGTTGTATATGTAAAACCTGATGGGTCAAAATTTAAATTAATTATTTGTTTATCACCTTGTAAAACATCATAAATTTGATTTTGTATATCTTTTAATTTAGGGGTATTTGTAACCTCATAAACATATTCATCAATTTTTATTAATTGTTCGGGAGCACCTAAAAATTTTAAGAAGAAATTAATTGAGGATTTTGTACCCTTTGATTTATAGATGTGTGCTAGATTAACTAACATTCTTCTATAAAATTCATATTCCGATTCTATAAATGTTTTTCCCTGTGTTGCTCCTGAATATTGATTGACGCTTCTTGTGTATAATGTTTGGTCTATTGTACTTTCATCAAATAAACTAATAGTATCTAAACCTAAATTATTTGATAAATTTTTTAATAAAATATCTGGTAAATTTTGAATACCATCATAGGTGATATTACGCATAAAAGCGATATTATCTATGTATCTTTTTACTCTATCAAAACTTTGTCCATATAATTGAAATACGGATTGTATTTTTTGTTCAGGTGTGTCAAATTCAAACAATTGTGGTGACGCTAAAAATCTAACCATTAAGTTTGATTTATAATCATCAATTAAATCTGCGTTATCACTTAAATCTCTAATTAAGGTATCAAATTCAATTCCAACAATTTTAATATTCCAATTATCATAATTAACAGGCCAATAAAAAATCGCGTCACTAATTACTGTTCTTGATCCATCATTACTGTCTACTGGTATTTTTAAAGTGATTTTATATTTTGGAGAAGATTCTCTATTCATAAGGACTTCTTCCAAATCATCTAAATTATTGTAAAATTCCTCAGTAACACCATCATTAGGTCTTATTAAAAATGAATCAGTAAATTCTGTATTTCCACCAAATAAATTACCATTTATCTTTATTGTGATAATATTTTGTGCGTTTGGTTCAATATAATTTAAAATATTGTATGTTTGTCCATTATAATCAACAACATATTTTGTATATGATGAAAAAATATCTCTATAAACATTATCTGAAGTTGGTAAGTGAAAACTTTTAGGTTTTGACAATGTTAAATCAAATGGATTATATAATTTTGATTTACGAACACTAAATGTTGTTATGTTATTGTGAGCATCATATAAAATATTAAATGCTGTATTAACTTCACTACTTAATTGGTTATTTGCATCGACATATAATGCAGCAGGAAATTTATTAATAATTCTACTTATCGATACTAATAATCTACTTTTTAAAGAACCAAATAAAGATCTTGATGCATCATTTTTAGAATCTTTGAATTTAACTAAATTATCTTTTTCTTGTTTTGATGATGTGGTGGGGGCATCATTTTCCTGTTTCAGTTTATCTAAGGTTAGAAAATCTGAAAATGGCGATGTTTTAAAATTTTTGGAGTCTTTTTCGGGAATAACTTTATCAATTGCAAAGTTAGTTCCGGTCATTAAACTAGAACCATCCGTAATTTGAAAACCGACAAGATTATCACTAAATGTATCCGCACCACTTGCCGCCTGACTTGGAACTTTATGTTTTACTGTTGTTGCCATTATACATTTGTAATAGTGTTAAAGTTTAGGGTTTCATCAATTGTTGCTCTTTCTTCTCTAACTTCATATAATGTCTCATTAAAGGTATCTTTAATTTCATATAAATTATATTGTTTATAGATATTATTATCCTTATCGTAAATCGTATATATACCTGGAGTAATTGCTTTAGTTTGATTACCATATAACGCATTTGCCAATGTACTTGTATCATATTCGACCATTTCAACTTCCAATGTTGTTGGATTAACGTATGTATTTGTTAAAATAATTTTTTGAGATGGTTGACCAATAAATGGAACGGTATTTGGTTTATTAGATGGTGCAGATGATGGTGTTATTGTTAGAAACATTAAGTTTGATGCATTTTCACTATACTGATATCTAATTGCCTTTTGATTTGTGTTTGTTAAATTTGATGCAATTGGTGTGCAATAAAAAGAAGAAGTAACTATTTTATAGAAATTAGGTATTTTTTTATTTGTTGTTGTATCCAAATATTCAATTCTATAACCAACTAAACCTTGTGGTGTAAATTTATTTCTATCTTCTGTCGGTACGGTACTTAAATCAATAATTAATCCCCTAACAGAAGGTAATGAAGCTAAGATACCACAATCAGTAATACTTGTTCTTATTTGTTTTGGTCTAATATGTAATGTATAAATACCCAATTCACCAAAATCAGATGAATTTAATTTTAAATTATATAACCCACCCAATACTTCCACATTTTGTGCATTCACATTATCCGTTGTATTTGAATTATGATATACTGGTGTTAAAATATCAGATGATGTTAATTTTTTTAATGTAACCGCAGATGTTGCAACCCTATTTGATGTATAATGATAAAATATATCCACATCTGAGGGTGAAATATCTGAGGGTCTTATAATTCCATACGATCCTATCGCCATTTTTTTATTTTTTTAATTAATTATTTATCTCTTTTTATAAATATAAATTTTATTGTTTTTTAATATTAAAAAATTTATCCCCATAAATTTCCAACTCACCAGTATTATCAATCTCTCCTAATCTTAAATTATTTTCCATAATACCTAATTTACCTCTTTCCACAAATATATCAGAATAAACTACTGGATCATCAATAAATCCAATAAAATGTTCATTTCTTGTTAACATTTGATTAAACAACTCTTCTTTCTGAAAATCATTTGTTTTTCCTGTAATTGAAGTTATCCCATCCGCATAATCAGTATATGTTAAATAATCAATAGTGTATGAACTATAAATAATACCATCAACAGTAGTACCGCCTGTTACACCATTGTATGTGTTACTTCCATATAATTTCTTTTCACTAATTCTACTTCTACCTAACGCTGCAAATGAGAATGTAGTAAATCCGGTGTGATTTGTATAGTCTAAATTATTAATATAGTCCTGTGTTTGTCCTGTTATATCAGTATATGGGATTGTGAACCCACTAAAAGTACCTAATGGATTTATAATAGATATATTTTTAGGTACTTTTATATTTTTACTTAATGTTTGTGAATTCCAAGGAGAATTTAATAAAATAGATACGGTGTAATCAGAAGGTGTACTATATGTATGTGTTAATGTTGGTAAATTTTGATTTACGTTTTGACTAACCGTAATTCCAGATAAATTACCATCTCCCCAATCTATTGTGAATACCTGATCAACAATATGTCTTAATTGTGAAGAATCTACTGTATTATAAACTTGTATTGTTGAACCCGTTTGAGTATATGAGAAATTACATAATTGTTCCACTTGCATTAAATCCCCATCAAATCCAACCATAACTCCCATTTCATCCACGGTTGATTCTAAATAAATTGGTATTTGATAAGATGTTATACCTGTATTATGTAATATTTGGTATTTATTTTCCATTATTGTCGTTTTTCATAAAATTTAATTGGGTCATTTGATTCACCTATCCTATCTCCTGTTGTTGTTCCATTATATCTAAAAATTTGATATGAATAATCTGTCCTATCTATAACCATTTTATAGTACATATCTCTTGTTTCCACCACTTCTTGACCATATGTTAAACCAGTTGTTGTGAAATCCATTTTAGTACCGTCAATAGCATTAAAAAATTTACCTGTCATCCAAAAAGTATTTCCGGTTAATGTTTTTGGTGTTAATGCACTATCATCCATGAACCAAAATAAATACATATTCTCCTTATTTCTATAGTTACTACCCGTAAATACTGGTAAAAAAATATTATGTTTAATACCAGTATAAAAGTATTTTTCACCTAATGGCAATGATAAATTTCTTGACATTACTAGTTTACGATTATTTCTATCAGGAGCTTCATCATTTGGGGTTTTAAAAAATTCCAACCTAAAAAAACTTTTACTTGTATGTTTTAACATTAACATATTATCTTTTGGAGAAATACCAACTAAACTATAATCTAAACCATTATTGTATGTTGCACCACTATCTAAGAAATAAAAATAGAACCAAATATCTGTTTGGTTTACATTATTTGTGGATACATATGGTTTATGTATATATCTAATAGTTTCATAATTATCTATTGGGTTTATAATATCACTTAATATTTCTGTTTCAAAATCTATTAAATTTTCTTGCCAACCCGCATCTGTTTTGAAATGTTGTTCACCATTTAAAACTAAGTTTAAATTTTGTTTTGTTTGTAAAATTTCCATTAACAAATAATATTTTTGTTTGAATTAGGATTTGATGTTGTATCATAAAAATCAATAATACCATCTTTTTTATTAATATAATATTTTTCATTTCTTAAATAGAAATTTATATCTACTTTAACCGCATGACAATTATTAACAAATGGAAAATCTGTTCCATCACCATCTTCATCTATATAACCATGATCGTATAAATCTCTCCACTTCCATAAACCATCTTTTTCAAAATATTTTGTATTCTCTGGTAACCCATAAATATTATTGGTGTCAGAAGTTTCAATATATGGTGATTCTTGTCTTAGTTTTACTCTATAATGTGGTTGATAATATAATCCAAATTTATTTTCACTTGATGATCCTGAATATACTATAGGGTTATCTTGATTATAATCAAAAATGTTTTTTGGTATTGTCATCTTATGAAAAGTTTCAGATATTACTCTTTCTTTTAATTCTGATATATTATATTCCATAAATGAACCTGTTAAAATAGTACCAACAGGTAATGTAACCCCACTTTTAAAAGTATATCCAGTGTAACCATATTCATTAGTATTACCTGTAAAATCGATACTTGTTAATGCGGTTTCATTTGATGACGAACCACTAAAATGTGTATCAACCCAACTGTCATGAAAATTAAATTTAAAACCTACTTTTGGTGGATAATCAAAATAACCATTACCATTTCTAAAAATTGTTGTTACATAAACTTCAGTTGGTGTTAATCCTAAATTATTTGTTAAACCAGTTAAAGTTAAATTTTGTTTAAAATCAAAAAGAACTGATTCCATCCTGTTTCTTTCAACAATTACATCATTATCACCATTATAATTTTCAAATAAAACTTTTTTTTCTTCCTCAAAAATTGGACTTTCAAATCCAACTTTATCCATTATATATCCATTAATATCTGTTAATGTTTTAAGTTTATGTACATAATATTGTGATGTAGTTCCATCAATATCGTCAATATTTACACATCTCTTACCTAATATAACATTACCTATTGTTGTACCAGATGAAAATTGATTTTTTAATATATTAATAACATGTTTTTTAGAATTATATGTTTCATTACCTATATCATCAACATAAAAAGTCCTTCCTGATATAGGAACACTATAATTTAATGTCCCACCTGATATTATAAGATATTCGCCAATATTAATATTGTGTTCAACAGGACTGATAAATGTGTAACTATTACCATTATCATAAACTCTAAATGGGATTCCATCACCTGAGACAAAATTGAAGTCAGTACCACCAGATAAACTATAACCCATTGAAAATTGTGTGTCCGCAGAGTATACATATGTCATATATAAATTCCAATTCTGATATGGTGCTGTTATGGGTGTTACAATTGTATGTCCGATATCACCAGATGTTAAATTTATATTTGGAGTGAAAGTCCCCAATGTACTTCCTGAACCAGGTAAGTTTTGTTCCCTTAATAAATCCCTTCTTAAAAATGCGAATTCATCATATGGTAGATAACCCGACCAATCACCTTTTATTGCCCCATTAGTCAATAAATAAAGTCTATTTTTAAGATAAAGATATTCTGTATTTCCGCTATACATATTACGAAAAATCATTTTAATTTTTCCATAAATTTTATAGTTATTACATTGGTTTCTTTCTTTTTCAAATAAATCTCCTAAATTTAATGAAATGTCCATATCACCTTCTCTAAGTAATATTTCTTCTTTTTCTAAGTTAATTCTTAGATTAATATCTTGTTCTTCGGCTTTAAAATACCTTTTAGTAGGTAATAATATTCTTTTATTTTCCATTACTCTGCTGGTGGAAATGCTCCTTTAGGACCATAATATTTTATTAGTTTATTATATGATGTTTGTCCAGGTCTTAATCCAAAATAAAAATGAAACCCGGTTGATAAAACTTGTTTTGTTCCTGTGTAATTATTAACAGTTTGTGGTAAAAATATTTGATTATTTTTATCATAATAACCCATTGGTGTCCATGTTTTATTAACCACGACATATGTTGTTCCTGATGGACCTCCTACACTATTAAAAGACCCTCCAGTAATATTTAACCATAAATCACCTTCTGTTTCACCACTTGCTGCACCAAAATATAAATTGGGTGTTCCACTATATTTTATATATTCAAATCTTTCGATTGAACTACCATAATTACCTGGCCATTTAAAAGTGTCATGATCTTTTGTAATTGGTTTTAACATATATTCTTCCTCACCATCTGCCATTACGTAGTTAGTTGTTGTTCCTGTTTCACTTCCAATTGAAAATATTCTTTGAAGTTTCATTGATGCAATTGTAGATGGGTTTTTTAAAAATGTTTGTTGGTCACTTAAACCACCTGATGCACCAAAACCATCACCATATTTTTCCCATAAATAAAATGGTACTTTTTGTGTGTAATCACCTAGTCTATTATTTAAACATAATCTTACAAATCTACCATCGGCATCTAATTTAAAATCAATTGGTGTTGGACCCCATTGACCTGTTAAACCTGTATTCCCAAAATAACCACTATACATTGTGTTTTCTGGATCCATAAATTCATTATTATAATTAAAATAATGTGGTACATCTAAATCAAACGCTTCAATTCCTACCTCATTATTAATTGACATTAATTGAGTAATATCACCATCCAAAACTTTAGAATTATTTAATAAAGTTGTAACTGCAGGTGCTGCAAGTCCAGCAACACCAACGCCCACTAATGACACAAGTAAATTTGGGTCAGACGGACCCCATTGTGATTTACTAAAAAAATCTTCAACATTTGTTTTTGCTCCACTAACATCCATTCTATAATCAATGACATGTTCAAGTATATTTGCAGGATCTTGATATGATGTTGACCCAATATCTCTAATAACAGAACACGATGGGTCAACTCTTGGGTCATAACAAATTTCATATAAAAATTCGTCTCTAACACCAACATCATATACTGTTGTAGGTCTTATTAAACCTTTAAAACCACCGCTATCCCATTGACCCGTAAATGTTTTAGTATTAGGATTATAAGGTGTACTTCTGTAATAAAATTTTTGTTGGTATACATCATAAAATAATAACTCCCTCGGAAATTTTGACCCTCTTTGGTTTAAATCATATATTGCTTGATTATCCCATTTGATTCTAAAATCAAATTTAAACATATATAATAAACCGTTTAACCAATTATCAATATAAGAATAATTTAATACCCCACCACAAAAAAATGAATGTACTCTTTTCCTACGATACCATTCTAATAAAAAATCGAAATTATTTGATTTTCCTTTAATAACAGGAATACATGTAAAAACCCCATCCCTTACTTCCGATAAACCTGTTTTTGTTTTTCTATCAAAATATGAACTACTGATACAACCCCAAGGAGAATATCTTGGTAACCTATCAGTATTTTCACTCGCAGAGATATCTGCCATAATAGTATAACCAGAGTATGAAGATCCACTTGGTTTTGTTTTACTTATTACAAAACCGTTAATGTGGTATATTGAGTTAGGGTCAAATCCGGTATCTGGGTTATGAGGTAAATATGGGTTACCATATGTAACATTACTATTTGCCCATAAATATGCTAATGATGTTGTTTCATTATATAATTTATCATATTTTTCACATCCGGTCTCAATTGACAAAGTATTTCCAGACGTTGATTTTTCTGTTAAAGGTGCCGCCCTATCATATATTCTTAAAACCGCATATAAACCAAGATCACGAACAACACCTGCACCATTATAACGTCCGTCTTCTTGACTCGATCCTGACCTTTTTTGACCATAATTATCATAATTTAAACCAAAATTATTAGTAAATTCTTCATAAGTGTAATTCGCAGAAATCCAGTCAGTTTTATTATTGGTATTTAAATGATGACCATATACGTCAAATATATTTGCCAAAACATTTTGATTAGTAACGCTATTATAATAATTGGGGTACGATTCGTTATTAAACCAATTATTTGTTCCATCAATATGAAAACCTAATATATTTAAACTAGGATAATCTTGAATATTTGAACCAAACGAAATTAAACTATTAATTTCAACTGCTGCTCCATTATAATTAAAATAAACAATACTATCAGCAAAAGTACTTGATTTAACAATACCAGTTTGTGGTTTTGTAGTTGCACTGTATGGTAATATATTATCATCAATAATTGGATAAATATGTGCATAAAAACGAGAATTGTTATAGTCTCCCTCTGGTATTAAAGTTGGGTCTAATAAATGTGAGGAGTCATGTAATTGTTGTAATGAATTTATGTCTAAATTTTGTGGTGTGTACGTTGTATTTCCAGTATATGAAAAACTTCTAGAACTTGTTTCGTTTAATGTCATACCGCTAAGAAATGTACTACCAGTTGTTGTACCTGTTCTAATTTCAAAAGGGATTAACATGACTTTATCACCATAACCAGTGACTGTATCGACTCCGACTCCAAAGACTTTACACTTTACTTCACCAATACAACAAAAATTATCATTAGTATTTTGATTGTTATTATCTGAACCAGTATCACTAGTACATTCCTCACATTCAGGATAAACAGTTAATGGTAACTGTTTAGTTCCCCTATCTTGTAGAACATACGCAGTATTCATAAAATTCTCACCAATTCTACAAAAAGGTCTCCAATTAAACGGCCACCCAAAATATACGTCATATAAAGATTGTCCAATAGACCTAAATATTCTACCTAAAAATTCAAAGATTTTAATAAAAATAACTGCAAAAATAAATTGAAGAAATAATAAAATTTGGGTTATTAATAACCCAAATTTTATTCTATTTTTAAACCCATAATTTGTTGGGAAATAATTCGCACTACCGGAACAGTCGTCTTCTGCATTTGGTCGAATTTCCTTAATCCCCAAAAATGCATCCCGTCTTGATAACCCAAAAAAAGATTCTATTGTTGAAACCTCATAGTGCGTACCTTGAAAAGATGATGGTGTATAAACCTTACCATATATAAATTTATAAAATGTGTCTTCCGGTATGTCATCATTATTTACACCCAACATTAAATCCATTTTATGATTTCTTTGTTCATTTGTCATTAATGATAACGTTGAACCTGTAGGTGTTGGTACTCTAAAATAATCCTCAAATACATCGGAAAACACGTATGATGATAACATAGTCTCGTTATATTCACCATAATCATTATAACCTTTTGGATCTAAATTAAATTCACGAATATTTGGTATTAAATAATATGCCGATTCAGTTCCTTTAAATGTTGACACATTACCAACATCTAAACCAACTCTAAATCTTGCAGTTGTAGTAGTTGCAATACCTTTGTTTGGATCGTTTGTGATGTCTTGTTCACCAAATTCATTGGTGTATGTGTACTCCATATTCATTGGGATAACTAACATTGCACTACCATCTTCATCAATCACACCAGGTTCAAAATATTCTAATTCAGGGTATTCAGAAACACCATCAGAACCAATTACTTTAGACGTTTTAAATCTTACTCCCTCTACTTGTCCTTTTCTTGTTTTTAGATTACATTTATATCCTGTTTTTTTCCTAATAACACCAGATCTTTTAACTGCATCTCCATTATCATCTGTTACGGTTGATAATAAAAATAATGATATTGGTTCTATTTTTATACCTTTTTCAGATAAATCAAAATCCACTCTAGTGATACCAAGTTGACATATATCTTTATTACCCCAAAATGGAACAACTTGTATTGTTTTATTAAATTTAACTATTTGTGGTAGACCATCTATATCCGTATCTGATTTAAATTTATAAAACCTATCAAACCTGTCTTCCGCCACACCATGTCTTATGAAATCATATGGTCTAATTGAAAAACAACCCATATCAGATAAATCAATATCCACATGAATGGTTTGTTGTCCTAAAGGGACACCCCAAATCATAAAATCACCAGCATCATTTGTTTTTACTGTGAAATTATAATAATCGTGATATACTTGTAAAACTTCTTCTCTTGTTAATATGTCTTCTTGGTCAGGGAATGTACCAGTTGGTTTATGTCCACCGTGTTGTTTTCTAGCAGGTAAAAGATTATAACGATAGTTATTTTCATTCCTATCCTCAACAGAAGTGTAAGGATATAATGCGGATATTACTGGATCTGTTGTATCAATATCTTTAATTGGTACAAAAATTGAAACTCGACAATTTGGGATACCAAATCCATTATTAGCGGTAATTCTACCACACACAACCCCATAATCACTACAAAATGAACGATAAATATCTGTTTGACTTATTTTTATACTTAATATTTCTAATAAATCATAATTTTGTTTTAGTTCAAATGTAATATTTTGATCTACACCAATATTGGTTGCGATTCTATGTTTTTGTAATTCCATATTTATATAAATAGAAAAAAATATATTTTCTTATATTAATATAAATAATTTTAAAATTAATATGTAGTCGTTCCTAAAGTTTTTAATCTTACCATAATATCGGTATTTGGAAATCTTATTTGATAAATTTGATTTGATTTCATAAATACCGTCATATCTGATTGTTGAATTTCTTGAGTAGTTCTATCTACAAATGATTGTGCAACTTGTGATGATGAATATTGTCCACCGTTTAAATTATAAACTCTAATATCTACAACATTTATTACACCATTAACACTACCAATAATTTTCATTAAATCACCGATAAATAATGGGTCACCCATTTTTCTTTTTGAAATATCAAAGTAAGTAATACAGTCTTGTATGGTTGTTTTAACAATATCCGTCTGACTTGAATTTTTATCTATAAGTAAATCAATTTGTAATCCTAAATCAATAACCTCACCACTTACAATATCCAAATAATCATTTATCATTCTATATTCAGAAAGATATGATAAAATATTATTTTTTAATGTATTTGAAACTATATCTGTTAAATTACCCTGATAATCATAAGATAATAATTTAATTTTTATTTTATTATCTTCTTCCATAACATTAACCTTTGCAGGTGCACCAAACGTTGAAGGCATAGTTTCAATCAACGATTTGTAATCATTTAATGTTACCGCTCTATCTTGTGCTGCAAAGTTAAATGAAACCATATTTCTAATTTCTTCAACAGTTGGTTGGTCTGCACCACCTACTGCTGGTGTAACATTTGTCACATTTAATGATTGAATCACCTGATTATTTATCGACCCAACAGGACCTTGTACATTAAATTCAACAGTATCAACACTTGTTATGACATCCACACCCAAATTAGAGTCTTTACCACCACCAATTCTATATTTAACAAATAATGTGGTGTTTATCTTTGGTGTCGAACCTAAAGATAGATTATTTAAATATGAACCCAAGGAAACTCTCATATTTCCATTCATATAATCATCTAAATTAGACAATGGGTCAACACTACCAGAACCAAACGTTAATGAAAAATATCCTTCTGGTGTATATTCTGTAACAAATTTATTATTAACAGGAAGATAAATACCTGATTTAAAATTTTGTCTGTCCGAAACAGATGTTGGATCAGGTATAAATACTTTATCTTGTATCATTGTTTTAACTTCGTACCACTTATTTTGAGATGAATAAAATTCTGACGATGTTGGATTTGATGAATATGTCGTTCCTTCTTTATGTATAACCGAAGTAACACCTAAAACATTTTGTTCAGGTAAATATAATTTTAAAAATGGTTTTTGATCTACCGAACTAATAACTCTTCTAAATATTCTTGTTGTACCATTTACTACAGGTTCTCTCTTTGTTATGGTATATGATATTAATTTATTATTTGCATCAAAATTAGGTATCTTTAAACGGTTTGATTCTCCCCTATTATTAAATGGACTTGAAAAGTCAATATCATCTATTGTCTCAAAAACTTGACCTCCACCTGAAACTTGTGCTCCAGATTTTAAAATACCTTCATATCTTTCATCATCTTTATCACCTCTAACAGGAACATTTATTGAAAAATCACATAATGCAACGGATGGTCTTGAACCAGGTAACCTAATTCCATAAGTTTTTGCAATATGGAATAATGATTGTCTTTGTTGTGCAAAGTCTAACATTGTTTCTTGCCAAACCCTATCAATATGAAAATGTAAATTATCTGCGACTGCAGCGTTAATATCTAATAATACGGAATAAATCGATGCATCATTTGTATTTTTTACTAAATCGGGATAATAATCTTTGGTTAAAGTTACCAATTCTTGTCTTAGTCCGGCAAAATCACGAACACTATAACTAATTTTTTTACTCATTTTATATATTAATAATTATGAAATCGGAAGATGAAAACGCTCCGTTATTTACTGTATAATCAATTTTTACTATTGCAGTATATGGATGTGTTGATGCATCTGAAACCCTAAATAATCTTTCGTCTTCAAGTATGTTTGGTGTCATTATTACATCAGGATTATCATCTGCGGACATTACTGTTATTGAATTAATATCCAAATTAGGGATATAATTTTTAATTGCATCACGTATTTCTGATTCAATTAAATCCCATGTTGCTTGATCATTAGGTTCAAATATAAATTCATATAATCTAGTACCAAAATCAGGTAAATAATATCTACTTCCTTTTCTTGTTAATATTAAATGAATTAAATCGGCCCTGATCTCTCTTTCAGAAGTTTCAGTCATTTGAACAAAGTCACCTGTCGTACTGTCTCTAAATGGATAATCTATACCATATGTTCTTGCCATATTAATAAATATAATGAATATAGAAATGATAATAAATAAAAAAAATCGGGAGAATATCCCGATTTTAATGTTTTTTTATTTATTCACATGAAACACATTCCATTATATTTCTTGAGAACGCCTGTGCTGAATTTTGACTAAACTGATAATATAATGTTTTTATCCCTTCTTCGTGCGCATATAAGTATAATTGATTTATATCTTTCGCTGGAATTGATGGGTCGATCATTAAATTTAAACTTTGTGATTGATCTATAAATTTTTGTCTTTGTGATGCCTGAAGTATAATTTCTTTCGGTGTAATTTCAACAAATGTTTTAAAAACATCTTTAGTTGGAAAATCTAAATGTTGTACTGAACCGTCTTTCTTTAATATACTTGTCCAAATGTCATCAGTATTTAACCCATACTTTTCTAATTCTTTCGTCAAATAAGGATTTTTATATACTGTTTTAATTTTTGCTAAATCTTTTACAAAATAATTTGATTTAATTGGTTCAATACCCATACTAACTTGACCTAAAATAAAACTACTTGACTTAGTCGGTGCAATGGCGACCAATGTTGTATTTGCATAACCATCTCTTAATGATTTATACTTTTCAGGATTAGATTTAAATAAATCTTGTGATGCTGTTTCAGTTCTTATTTTTAATGTCTCAAAAATCTCATGATTATATGATTTAGATATTATTGATTCAAATGGGATTAACTTTGATTGAAGTAATGAATGATATCCTAAAATACCAACACCAATTGCCCTATGATGTGATGCAAATCTCCAAGCCCTTTTCATACCTGCCATATTAACAGATTTTTGAATAAATTCATCTAATACCGCATTTAAAAATAATGTATAAATTTCAATAGCATCAGTTTCTTTAATTTCATCCCAATAAAGTACATTTATTGAACCGATACAACAAACAAATGAATTATAACTATCCGTTGGCAATTGGATTTCGCTACACAAATTTGACGCAGTTATTTCTAACCCTAATTCCTTATATGGTGTATTGTTATTTGAGTTATCTTTAAACATAATATAGGGAAAACCAAACTCACTACGTCTTTGGATAACTTTTGCCCAAATTTTTCTTTTGTCACTATCGCCAGATTTCATTTCTTCCAACCATTTATCAGTAACAGTTACACCATATTGTAAATTTTGAATAGGATTACCCTCAGTTCCAATATCTAAAAATTCATTAATATCACTATGTTCTATTGGTAAGTAAACAGCACATGCCCCTCTTCTTGCTTCAGATTGTTTACATACATCAATAGTCGTATCGTACATTCTAGCATAGTGTACGGGTCCATCAGCTTTACCTCCGGTAGATATAACCGAACCCCTTGGTCTAATATTACCCAAATATGCGGAAGTACCTCCACCATACTTTGACATCATACCAATTTCTCTACTTGCATTTAAAATACTATCTAATGAATCATCAATATTTGATCCATAACATGAAATTGGTAAACCTTTTTCTTTACCAAAATTAATCCAAACAGGTGTTGATAAACTATAAAAACCTCTACTCATATAGTCTTCAAATTTATCTGAAAACCCATCTATTTTTAAAATTTCTTCGGCCCTGTTTGCAATATTTTTTATTCTTTGTTCAACACTTTCGGTTATATAACCTCTAGATAAAAATTTTCTGGCATCTTCATTTGCCCATTCGTACTTATTACTCATTATCATTATATTTTTTTAAAATAAATCGTCCTCACCTATACTTTTACTTTTTTTATTATAGTCAATTTGTTTTTTATAAAAAAAATCACCTTCTTTTGTTGATGTAGTTTCAACATCAAACCACAATGTTTTTTCAATTTCTTTTAAATCAACATTAAAAATAGGGTCTATTCCAATTTTTTGTAATGAATTATTAAACCTGTTCATTATAAAATTTTTTATGGTTTCTTTTGATAAAAATTCCAATTCACCCTTTTCAAATATCCAATCAAGTATTTTACATTCTGCTTTATATGCCTTTTTACATGCAGATGTAATTAATTCGGTAAATTCTTCATCAAACCACTCTGGATATTCCGATTTTATTATATTAATAACTTCAGCACCAAAATTACCATGTATATTTTCTTCTTTTGAAGTTGCTTCAACAACATTTGAAATTCCTTTAAAAAGGTTTTTTTCTTTATTAAAACTCATCATTATTAAGAATTGAGAAAATAAAGATACGTGTTCAATAAATAATGAAAAAAGTAAAATTGATTTCGTATACATTTTATCATCGTCACTTCTAGTACCATCTATATATTTTGTCAAATATTTTATACGATCCTTTATTGCTGGTATTTCAACAACTGTTCTAAATTCATCTTCCAATCCTAAAATTCTAAGTAATCTAGCATAAGCGTCTTTATGTCTAACTTCTGAATTACCTCCTATAAATGTTTTATTATTATATCTAGTGATTATCATACCAGAATCAACGCTAACACAATATATTTTACCATCATAATTTAATTTTTCCTCTTTTAATGCAGAAAATCCAACTCTTTCTCTATTTTCTAAAAAAGATAAAACGTAATTATCATTAAAATTATCACTTCTTTTATCAACACTAGTGATGAAATTCACTTTATATCCTGCACATGTACCAATTGCTTGAGCAATATCCGCACAACTTTTATTTGTTGTTGTATATTTTATTTTACAATCTTTTTTTAATGGTAACTTATACCCATCCCATTCTGATAATTCCTGAACAAATTCTTTACACCATTTCCATGATTTATCTTTTAAATTAACCCAATCAAATGTTTTGTAATTAAAAGACATATCCATTTCAAATTCAACTTTTAAATAACCTCTTTTTTCTTTATATGTTCTATATTTTATGTCAGTATTATTTAATAGATATAAAAGTCTTTCTTTCTTTCTATTTTTTTTAACTGAAATCTCATATGTGTTAGAATCTTTACTTAATCCCCTATCAATTCTTTCACCTAACTTATTGGTAAAAAACCTTTTACTACCATCAGCCTGTATTGCGATTTTTAACCTATCTAATGTTGATAACTCATCAACATCACCAATTAACTTTCCAGCTTCTGGTAATCTATTGTTAGCGTTTCTTACACCTAAATCCTCAATAGCTTTGATTGAAAATTCGTTTTTATGATTATAATATCCAATTCGATGATTTGGTGTTATTATTGTATCTAAATTATCCTTATAAATTCTATGTACAATACCATTATAATTTTCATATGTTTTATTATTTACTATGGTTACATTTAAAGTATTATCAGGATTGAATTGTATCACTTCATCACCAATATTAATTTTATTAAAATCAACCCAACCTTGAGGTGTTAAAATTTCAGTTCCTTCAACATGACATTCGGCAAATGTCATACCAACATCACCAATTTCAGTAATTGGCATTCTTTTATACATATCCGCCCAAAATGTTTTAACATTGACTTCTATTTGTGCAATAGCTAACATTGTTTTTTTAATCACATCCTTTTCATTTTCTGTTATATTAACCATATAATCATTTATGTCAGTGGTAAAATTATACTCTGTATCTATCCAATATGAATGTCTTATAGCGTCTTTATACAATAAAAGTGATGGATAATCGTATGGTAAAATGTTGACTCGTTTATTAAAAATTCCCTTTTTTTTCATGTTATATTTGTTTTTTAATTATTTGCAATTTGATTTCTTCTTTGATACGCCTCTCTAGCTCTATTAATATTATTTTTTGACTTCTCTTCTTCATGACCTAATAGAGTGTTTTGCATCTCAGTATCTATATCTAAATATTCGTTATTGAATTTACAGTTCTGAAAAACTACACCATCTTTACCAATACGAGATTTAAGTAATGTTAAAGTTGCCAAATTGTGATCTTTTTGTTCTAATGTTTTACCGATAGATAAGATAACGTGACCAATTTGTGCCTTCTTAATAGAACCACCCATTTGATCTGCGGTAACAACTTCAGATGAAATTGATGAATTATGTGTATATATGTCGTTTGCAAAAAACAACTCAGTTTCATCAACAGATATATCAATTGTTTCATTTTCACCCTCTAACTCGATACTAACGATTTCATCTAAAATAAAATCGTTTAAATTTAATTCATGTTTTAACATATTTTTTTTTTATTTTATTGTTTTATTAATAATTTATCACCTACAGATAATCCAGAACGTATTGATTTATATTTATTATAATTAACAGGAAATAAATGTTTATCTGATACAATAATTTCTTTACCGCTTTTTGTTTTAATTTTATATGTTGGTTGTGTTTGTATTGGTGAAACATATGTTACTTCTTTAAATCCAATGTGCGTTAAAATTTTATCACCTACAGAAATGTCTTTAATTTCTATTTTACCTTTACTTTCAACATCAACAATTGTTTTAATCCAAACGCACCGATTACCTTGTGTTGCAGTCCATACCGCCATCTCAAATTCACTTGTCATAGATTCCAATTGTCTCATAATTGAACCTTCTCCCTTCCATTCATCACCATTAACGGATCTTTCAGGTGAAATACAATCAATATAATCAATTAACAATAAATCGACCTTAAACCCGTCTGAACACATCTTTCTGATTTTAGATTTAATTTCAGAAATTGTTACACCATCAGATTGTAATTTCAATAATTTAATTGAACCTTTTGTATTACTTTGTATTTCTTTAACACGAAACAAAACTTCATCTTTGTTATCACTTTGTTCATCAGGTGCAATACCTGACCAAATTGTATAGTGTTTTCTTTTAATGTTACCAGGATTATCTTCAAAAAATACTTGAAGTACATTATATCCTAAATTATATGCAGTATTTGCAAATTTAGTTAATAAAGTGGTATTATGTGTTAATACATAATCCCTAGTAACAAATAATTCATCTGTATTTGATACTTTTATACATACCGCTTCTTCGTTATGTGAAAAATTAATTGATTTAATATATTTTTGTGAAATATATTTTTTTCTTTTTCTAAATCTTTCTATTTTTCTTATTAATCTAAATGGTACAATATTATTTGAAAAAGATATTGTTACAACATATGCTATTTGACCTAACTTTTTAAAACCTTTATATTTAAAAGTTGGTTGTTTTAAAGTTATATTACATGTTCCACCTAATGATAAAACTATTTCTCTAATATTTAACGATAATTCTTTTGAAATAGTCGTTATTTGTGTACCACCTTTTTTATCCACATAACCATCAGTATCCATTAAACCTTGTAAAATTGATAATCTAACTTCAAATGAATTATATAAATAATCATTTGGGATAAATTTATTATTAGATTCTGTCCCCAATAAATTATATTTTTCTAAATCTTTTTTAATTCTGTAATTAAATGAAATTTTTTTTATTGTTTTTATACCGGTCAATGTTTCTCTTTCATATTCATTAAATGATGTATGAATATTCAAATGTTTAATATTATCGAATATTTCATCATCTTTAGTTGAAATTTGTATTGTACCACAACCTAAACAACCATCACCCAAGAGTAAACCTAATAAATATGGATCAATAAATACTTCTTTTTCATTAAAGTTAATTGGTTCAACAATAGGTAAACGATAATTATATCTACCTCGTTTTTTTATATCCAACATCATTTCAGATGTTTTCATAACTTTATAATTGTTATTTGGTTTATATAAAGATATACCATTTTTTCTTATTTTTGTTGTTCTCATATTAAGAGTATTAACTGACCATAAATGTTCTTGATCACAGTTAACAAAAGTATTATCAGTGAATTCAACTCTATATATTGGTCTATTACCTTGTGGAAAAACCCCTATTGTAAATTGTTCATTACCATCAGAACCTATGATTTTATCACCACATTTAATATCCCCAATTTTCATCCAACCATTTGGAGTCAATATTGGTTCACTTATAGGTAATGATTTACCCGTACCAGTCGGAGCTAAAACTACACCCAATTCACCTATTCCTAAACCACCTTTTAAAAGGTTGTCAATACCTACGATACCTGTTGGTATTGGATGTCTGAAATCTTTCTCTAACGCACCTTCAATATCGTGAAACACATCTGTTGCATCGTCATTGATGATACCAACTTGTAACGCTTTTTGAATTATTTGTTCAATTTTCGCATAATTTTCAAACTCACCATTCTCAATAATACTTTGTACGTTTTTAAGTTCCCTCTTTAAATTTTGTTGTTTACAAAAATTAAGTGCGGTATCTTTAACATATTCTGTTGGTTCACTAGATTTAATTATTTCTAATGTGTCAATGTGGATTCTAGCAGATTCCTTATTACCATTTTCTGCCATAATCTTTTGTGCCAACGTATTATAGTCAGGGATTTTATTATACAATTTATATAACTCTTTCAAGTTCTCCATTATGAACTTGAAAGCGTTATTGTCGAAGAAACGAGATTCTATTACATCAATGATGTTTTCACCATACTTTTTATCTTCAATAATCGCTTTGATTAATGATTGTTGAAATGTTGCCCCCAAATAACCGAAATTCCTTTCTTCCATAGTGTTTTTTTAATTATAAATTATAACCCAAATAAGTTGTTTCCAATTCTTTCATTGACATGATAGTAGTTAAATCCGTCAAGAATGTTTTTAACATTGGACGAATATCAACTGTATATCTTATCTTTGGATGAAACACATATGCGGGAAATATTCTTTGAATAAATACATGATCATTTTGTTTAATTTGCAACAAAAAGTGTTCATTTTCCACTGCGGTCGTATCTTCCACATCTTCTAAACCAAGGATAAATTCCTTATTTTCACATAAATAATTGGAACTTTTTATTCTTAAATCTTCAGATATTTTTCTACAAATATTTTTTACATAATCATGTAAATCCATAGACCTTGTTGCTTTAGGATTAAAATCCTTAACGTTAAAATACCTCTGACATATAATGTTTCCTTCCAATGTTAATAGAAACTCTAACTTTGTTAACTCTTGATTGTTACTCATGATTGTTAATTTTAATTGTTCTTGTTAATTTTTTGTTTTTTTCTTTTCTTGTTAATCTTAAAAATGGATTTAAAAATTTAATCCAAGCATCCTCTGATTTTGGTAATACATTGAAAATTCCATCTTGAACCATCATCTTCATGGTATTCTTATACGACCTACCTTCAGAATCTAGATTTTCATTAATTAAATTTATAATCTCTTCTTTTGATTCATCCGTTAAGAACGGTACATCAAGACTCACTATTCTGTTGTTGACATCAAAAAACTCGTCACCTAAGACACCATGTTTTGTAACACCTGTCAATAAATTAGTTATTGTCTTACTTTTGTTATTTTGCTCAAAAAGGAGATTACCTTTTTCTTTAATGTAGTCTACACTAAGGGGAGTTGTTTTCAGTTCAGGGAATAGGGATAAAAATGTTTTTATCCCAAGACCCTTAATACCTGAAATACTATCTGACTTATCACCACACATCATCTTAATTATTTTAATATTTTCAATTAAAACTTCTTGATGTTCATATATAATAATATCATTATTATTATATAATTTTTGATGTGATGGGTTAAACAATTTTGTATTTGGAGATACTAATTGTGTTAAATCACCATCAGATGAGTATATTATTTTATTTTCATTAGGTGAATTTTGAACATAATATGCAATATTATCATCTGTTTCACAATACTTGTACTCACCTTGTCTAACATATAGTTCTTCAAGGTATTGTTGTATACGTGATCTTTGATAGTTGTATGAGTTAATCTCTTCCTCACTCTTAGTTTTAGTTTTCCTATCTTCCTTATAATAAGGATAAATAAGTTTTCTACTTCTAGACCCTTCTTCACCATCCCAAAATACTACTATTTTATCTAAGTTGTAAGTCTCAAATGATCTCCTAAGAGTATTGAGAAAATGAAAAATTCCTCCAATATGTTGTCCTTTATAGAAATAGTTTTTAACACCGTAAAAACCAATTGTGAGTAGATTATCACCATCTACCAGTAATACTGACATTCATGTTTATTTATTGTTAAAAAAATACTATTCCACTTCAAATTCACTAAGTGTTTCTGTGAATTCTACTTCTCCTGTTCCAGTTAAAATACCATTCCAATAATCGGAATGTTTTTTCTTGTACTCTTCCAATGCTTCTTTTGTGTCCTCAATATAACCTTGAGGTACTGCAATGATTTTACCATCTTTATATGAAAGACCACTCATATGGTTTTTAACAACCGATATTTTTGTTCTTGTACCAAATGTAACCTTTCTACCATTTTTGGTTGCATCAATGTGACTAATCCCTGCTTTCTTTTGATTACCAAACAAGAATACCAACGTAGATGCTAACCATATAGCCTCACCACCTTTTGCCTTGATTTCAGGTTGTCCAAATGGGTTATCTGGCAAATCAACCCAAGGTTGGTTAACTATTACCATTGTATTATAATATGGGTAATCTTCTTTTTTAGATTTTCCAATCCTTGAACTAATACCCATACCAATCTTATCTGATAGTACAGACGCATTATGCATTTTACCACCCTTACCTTCATATGTCATTTTACATGGAATTGAACCTACTGAATCCCATAAAAATAATATATTACGAGGTATTTCACCTTTTTCTTGTGCATCTAATAATTCATTGACAAATTCTGTTGCTTGTTCAATATAATCAAATGTATCGTTATATATGAAATCACCGTCCCATACTCCATCAGAATCTTTTGTTGCTTGTAACCCCAATTCAACTGCGTGTTTCCAATCCCATTTTTTCTCTGTAATAATAAAAACAGGTAGGTCACCTTTCTTTTGTGCATCTGCAGCAGATAAAATCATTGCAGTTGTTTTTGATGAATTAGAATGTCCTAAAAACATATTAATTCCACCCATTATAGGACCTGGTACACCTGACGCTTTAAAAAAAGCATCACCGCAAAAGTAAAAATTCTCTTCTTTATATTTTGTTTTACTTGAATACTTACTTTTGTAATCTCCAATTTCTTTTTTCTTAATTGTAGCCATTTTCTTTGTTTGAAAAAAATGGCACAGACCATATTATTGATATAATAAATAAGTCCATGCCATAAAGTTTATTATTTTTTTAATTAGAACGGAAGATCATCTGAGGGTTCATCGTCTTCTTGTGGGTCAACAATTTTTGGTGTTTGTGTTTTTGGTGTACCAATTGTTTCTTCAGATACGTTCATTGAAACGTATTTCTTCAAATCAGCATCCCACTTTGGTGTTTCACCATTGGCAACTAAATCTAAATAATCCTCAGATTTTTTTGCATAAGCACTATCCCATGTCATTTCATCATTTATCCATTTATCAGCAATTAACTGATCAGTATGTAATGGTGCTTTATCTTCAGGAATGATAGATGATACTGCGGTGTACTCACCACCAGTATTTGATTTTAAAAGTGATAATGAAAGTGTTAAATCACGACCTTCATTAACATCTGTAAGATTTCCTCTGTTTCTCCAAATTGGAACAATCTTATCTAAGATTCCGTCTCCTTTTGAAGCGTGTTTAAATCTCCAAAACTTAGGACCGTCTGCTTCGTTATCTCTGTCGATAACTTTAACAATATAAAACTTCTTAGAAGTATATTGTCTCGCCAATAAATTGTCTTCTTGTCTTTTGGTCATTAATAGACCTTCCTTTACTTCGTTTAAAGGAGAACGTTTACCATCTTGTTTTGGGTCGTAAAGTTTTACTTTCTTTCCATCTACAAAAATTTCGTGAAAATAAGCTTCAACGAATGGTGTTGAACCGTCCTTAGTAGGTAGGATTCTGATTCTTTTTTCACCAGTGGTTTGTCCTTTCGGTAAAACCGTGTTGAAATACTTTTTTAATCTGTCTGCTTCAGACATCTGTGGGACTCCATTGTAAGAACCGTTCTTGTTTTTTTCGTACTGTGCCAGTACCGCGTCAAATGTACTCATAATTATTGTTTAAAAATGTTTCTAATAAATCAAATATAGTAAAATAAAATCAATAAAAAAAATGTAATAATAGTTTTCTAAAAATAAAGTTTCTCTTACTCTAATGTTAACAAATAACTCAACTTATTGACTTCTCCTAACATTTCGTCACGGATATTTAATAAGTTAGTATCCGTCTCGTCAAATTCATCGGTAAATTGTATTAGTGCTTCTCTGATAGTCTTAATCATTGATTTAACATCAATCTCACTTAAATTTTTTAATTCAAGTGTCTGATCATCACCTTCTAATGTAAATCTACCGTATTTACCCATGGCCTCCTCAACAAACCTATCAATCAATTCAATAAGTTCCATATAGATATTGCCAAATGCCTCGTGTCTTGCAAATCCTTTAGTTTGCCAATGGTTAATTTTAAATTGTGCATGAATTTCCATGAAGAATTTCACTTTAGAACCTATATTCATCGTCTTCGTTTTCTTGGTTAAATGTATCTTTTATTGTGTTTTTAGAATAGTTACTAATATCGTCTTTTCTTAATATGTATTCATTTTTACCACTTGCTTTCATTTCAGATTGTTTCTGATTAAAGAAATCAGTTGGTTTTTGACTGAATGGGTATGAATCTAATGATCTCATTTCTAATTTTTCAATTGGAGTTTCAGGTTTCATTTGTTTAACCTCATCACCTAATTGATCAATTTTTTGAATAACCGCATCCATTTCAGATAATTTTGCTGCTAAGTCATCTAGTTTAGTAAATACATCATCCATTTTAGATATAACCGAACCATGATCTTGTTTACTTGTATCAATATCTTTTTTAATATTTTTAGTCATATTAACTAAGTCAGTAATATCAATCTCTTCTGTTGAATCTTCTTCAGGTAGAGGTGTATCTGTCGGTGGTGCTCCTACATCCCCTGTTGGTGGTACTGTGGTATCTCCTATTGGTGGTGGAACATCTCCTGTAGGAGGTACGTCTCCACCTGGTGCTGGTGGTAATTCAGTTGGGTCTGCTTGTTCATTTATAAATCTTTTTCCGTAATTATTGATTTCTCTGTAACGCAATAATTCTTCGTGTAATTGTTTCTCTAACATAGTAATTAGTCTTGTAATAATTGTCTACCGTCTTCGGTAATGAATCTTTTATTTATTCTTTCAACGATACCGTCTTTAGATTTTATTGTATAACATTCTCCAGTTTGTAAATCACAAACTTCTTGTTCTTTTCCATTATTAGAAAAACTATTAACCACATTTGGGTTTAAAAATTTATCTAATGAATTGTTTAATTTATTATTATCCATAATGTTTTATTATAAATATCTCAAAAATTGAATAAAATTATTTTTTTTCCATTTTGAAATATACTACATCATTATCATGTAAATTCAGTTTTCTCATTAGTTCACCTGACATGACCATACCATAACTTAAACTATTTGGTATAATATCAATTGCCCCTTGAACTTGTATTTTACCGTTATTTTTATCTAATTGATAATTAGGTTGTAATATAAATATATCACCTTTTGTATTTGGATTATAAAATGTTGTGGTCGCTGCAGCAATATAATCTGGAGTTGTATAATGTAAATCAAATTTACACGCAAAGAAATATTGTCCAGTATTTTTAACCTCAGACCAAGGTAATTTTCTAGGATTTATCGCTCTGAGGTTAGCGTCCAATAAACTGATTAATTGCATTTCATTATTATCTTTTACATCATATTTTGCTCCACCCATTTTAACTACCCTTGTTCTTAACCATATTTCATCTGGATTATTTGTAAATTTAATCCTTTGAACTGTTGTGTCTACATTTTCATCTCCATTATAATGTACACCAAATGCGTTCGCACCAGCATCTAAATTCATAATCATATTGATTGTTTCTGATTTTAACAATGTGCCAGGATCTGTTTTAAAATTACCATGATTGGTTGTTACATTAATAGTTGTTGTTGTATTTTTTAAGTCTGTTTCTTTAACTTTACTTACTGCAACATTTTTAATTTTATCGAATAATGTTCTATAAGATGATAAAAATGAGTCTTTAGGATCTGGAAACGGTGAGACTGGCATTCTTACCCCTTTAAAGGTTGTAGTTATTGAATTATTTTTAATTGAATGACTAACATCCATAACCCAATAAGACCCCTTAAACATAGGGATATTCTTTAAATAGAAATACATTGTTGGTTGTATCATTACATTACCCATACATGTAACAGTAACAGTATATGATGCTTGTCTATAATACTCAAATAAACCAACATCTACATTATATGTTCCTGCTCCTGATTCAGATCTACCTAAATTTTCCATAACCATAAATGCCTCGGTAGTATTCTTTAAACTATCTTGGTTAAGTGTTAGACCTTTAAATATACCTTGGTTTTCATCACCAAAACTAACTTCAAATGCAACAACTTTATTTGATTTTGCTAACACACCTGGTGAATACACTTCTGGTAATGTTACAATTAATGGATTATTATTAATATTCGAAATATTAAAACTATCATCGGCAAACTTATAAACCTTTTTATCCATATCTGATGGATGTTTTGATGCTCCTGAAACTAATTGAATTATTATTTTTGGTGAAGATTCTTGATAATCAACTTCTAAAAATGTACCAAATAAGTTTTTAGCCACATTTTTAGATGGTGTGATTTTACTTACATTTGAAAAATTTGTACCATAAAAATTAACATATGCTGGTAACGCTCTCATATCTAATCCTGAATCTTGAATTAAAATTGAAATCGCACTATACAATGTTTGGTTAATATTTTTATCATCCATTAAATTACTTATTCTTTCTAAATTTAAATAAAACCTATCTCCAATATCTCTATTTGCCCTATCTAAAAATAAAAATTCTTCAATTAAATTTCTTTGACCAATAGAATTACCCGCAATCCATTTATCGTTTAATGATTTAAAATAATTATAAAGTTCTAATTTTAAACCATCAATATTATAACCACCAGTTATATCAATTCTTTTATTTGTTGTACTAGTTAATAAGTTTTTAAATTGAGGTATTAATACATCTAAGAAAAAATTTAATCTATTAGTGAAACCCATACTTTTTGGTATTACCGCACTCTTACCATATATATTATTCGCCAAATAATTTTTAAAACTTATACTATTATTTACATTACCATTATTAACATAACCAGCGTATGATAATATTAATGGTCTAAATATTTTAATATTTTCTATATTTAATTCCACATTATTAACACTAAAGAAATTAACATAATAATTATCTATATCTTCACCAATATATAATTTAATTGCCTCTAAATTTATTGGTGTTACTTGACTGATATTAAACGGTAAATAAGTAAAGGTATTACCAGTTGTTCCTAAAATAAAACCTTCAAACATGTATGGATTTATTTCTTTTGGATTTGTAATTGTGAAAGATAATAAATTTTCAGTAGAAAGTATTTTATTAGTAATTTCTTTTAAATTGGTAACTTGTCTTGTTTTTAATTGTGTTATCAAATCATCAATACTTAAATTACTATCTCCATCATTTTTTGTAACTGAAACAATATCTTTTAATAAATCTTGGAATTTATAATAATTTACTTTATTAAATCTAATAAATGGCGCTAAAGAATTAATTTTTTCTGTTGCGAATTCTAAAAAAATACTTTCAAAGTCATCAAGTATTAAAGGACTAAACGTACCAATTAAATCAATAACTTTTCTAAAATTTGTATTAATACTATATAAATTATCATTTGTATTTCCACTATTATATGTTCTATTATATTGCCCATATGATGGAAAAGTTTTTCCACTAAATTCATTTGTCACATCCAAAATTTCATCTGACCAAATTAATCTTAAATTTGTTTGTTCCGCATCATAAAATGATTCAGTATTTATTTCTGTTTTTGGTGTAAAATATCCTTTTGAAAAAATTTTACTAGTTATGTCATTACCTCCGCTAGATGGTAAAAAAGTGTATCTTTTATCTTCACTATCAAATTTAGAATTATCAACAAAACTTGTCCAATATCTTTTACTGTCATTTATTTTATAACTACCATTTATTATGTTACTTGTTACATTTGAATTAAATGATGTATTACCAGTCGTAATGTCATAATGTGCATAATTGTTAACAATATTATGATAAATGGCATCATAATACGGATGTACTCCAAGGTCTGATGTACTTCCTGAATACACTATATCGATATTTGATATAGTGTACGATGTAAATGTTGATCCTGTTTGGTTATAATTAAAAAATGTTTTTCCCGGTACTACTGTTGTGGTATTACCTGTTGTTAAAAACCCATCTAAAATATCAACCCCATTTAATAAATAATTTTTATATCTATGATATATTGAACCCCATTTAACAATTAAGTGATATGGTATCATATGAGTAGCACCAACCTCTTTGAATAATGTTGCCATATTGATACTACTTTTATTAATATTAAAATTTAACTTATCTTCTAAATCATAAAATGGTAATGAATTTAATAACAAATATGCAGAACCAGCATACTTTCCATAATTAACTCCATTATTAAAATCATTATAAAGTTGTTTATGAAAATATGGTGTGTTTAAAATATTAACTTGACTATACCCTATTAATAATTTTTGACTAAATAAATTTTCAGTATATCCACTATTATTACCAATTTTAACCCAATTTTTTGGTTTTTTAGGTGAACAAATAAAACCGTTTAATGTATCGACTTGTAAATTACCATCTATTGAAATATTGTTTGTTTGGTAATTATTTTTTGAAATGTTTTGATATGAAAGATATAAATCAGAACTAAACGGATAAATATATTTTCTATCGTCATCAACGGTATAGTTTAATAAATTTTCATTTAACTTTGGATATTGATAATCTGTACTTATACCACTATGTGGTATATATTGTTCAATTTTAAATGGTTTACTAATTGCATTTACCAAATAATCTGTTGTAGGTAAATTATCTTGATAATATGGATACCTCTGTAATGGTGAATAAGTATTTAAATATGTTAGTAACGTATTTCTATTTATTATTTTATCATGTAGAAGAACTGTAATTTCATCATTTTCTTTTATTGATTTTGATAAATTTTCAAATTCAATTTTAGCTAACTCTGTTAAGGTGTTAGTATTAAACGAATCAAAAAAAGTATAATTATATGCTCTTTCATAAATCTCATACAATATTGATGTCGGTATTTGTTCACTATATGGTATATTTTTATTTAAATAAGATATAGAACCAATTTTACTTGAATTGTATTCAGATGAATTAGAATCAAAAATATAATTAATCTGATTTACACCACCTTCTTTTTCACCCAATGGATCGTATTTTTGTGTTGCAGTGCCATGAAAATTTTCAACAAAATTTACTTCAGGCCATAAAGTACTATCATCAGATTTAAGTTTAGAAATCATGTCAGGATTACCCGGATAAACTGGTACTTTTTGATCGTTATTAATTTGTTTTTTTATTTCTGGCCACGGATATATATTTTCACCAATTGTTTCTGTTGAAAAATTACTTATTAAATTTTTTCTTTTTTCAGATACATCAAAAGCAGAAGCATGCGTTTGTTTCATTAATCTAATGAAAACCTCAGCATTTGCCAATAAAACAGCGAATATATTTTTAACAGTCGGTGAAAATCCAATACCCTTTTTAGGGTCTTTAACAATATCATTCATCTTTTCTTCAATGATATTTTCAAATTTAACCCTTTGTTCCTCAAATGTTCTGTGTATTTCTTGTATTTGATTATATAATTTATCAATCGCAACTAAATAATTTGTACCAACTTGTATATAATAATTAGAAATTTCACCAATTAATTTAACATTAACTTTAGTTAAATCTATTTTATTTTTGCTTGTTAGTTTTATTTTATTTGCAAGTGTTTGTGTCTCTTTTAGTTGTTTATTATATTTTGTTATAATAGATTCTAAAGTATTTGTTGTTGTTGTACCAATTATTTTTGCCGAACTTGTTTTGTCAGATACTGTACCCAAAAGGTAATAATAATCATCACCATTTTTTAGTTCTTTTTGTGTTGATAAGGTGGTTCTTGCCCATGTTTTGACATCATTATCAAATGCAAGAATTGTATCACCCATTTCTTTTAATACCTTAAAAATTTCAACATTTACAACTTCTGATAATATTTCGGATTCAAATAGTTTATCTAATGTTTGGGCAACAACAGCAATCTCTCTTAATGTTTTAACAGGGAAATCTTCTGGTAGATAACCTTTTTGTTTATATTCAGCATATACTGATTTTAATATTGAATATCCTCTTGCCGTTTTAGAAACCTTTTTATCATATGTCTTTGTACTTGGGTTAAAAACAGGTTTTGTGGTACTTTCACTTGAAAACATATAAGGAGCATTAAGAATACCTTTTAAAGGTATATCACTCAAATATGCAAATGTTGACCCAACAAAATCTGTTGATATTTCAAAATTACCATTACTTTCATTATATTTTGAAGAAAATTTAACTAAATGTAATCTATATCTAATTGCCTTTCCATAAAATCCCTTAACTGTTAAATAAAATATTGGCCAAGGTACATGAAAAAATGTTTTATATGGTGAATTCTCAGGAGATTCAAACATTGTTTTACCTCTAACATCAATAAACATAATACTAACTCTAGGAATCGCAGCAGAATTAATGGTAATATTTACACTATCAATACCAAAAGATTGTGCTGAGGTATCGTACCATTTTTGTTGTAAATGTGGGTTAATACCATTTTCATTTTCCGACATTTTATTTTGACTTCCATACGATTCGTTGGTATATGGTGTATATGTGTCAGTCCAAGTACTATCAAAATCTTGACCATTTTGATTTCTCATGAAATTTAATTGACCACCAGCAATACTAACCATAGTATTTTTGTTGTCATTATTAATTAAAGTTGTTCTTGGTACTAAATCAGCCTCAAGATTAACATACATAACTAAGTTTTCTTGTTGTATTCCTCTTGGTTGTACATTTCCATCACTATCCACAACACTATTTGGGTCAATACAAATTAAATTGTTTTGATCTACTTTTATTAAAATTTCTTCAGAATTTGTTAAATTATTTATTGCCATAGTATAATGTGTATAAATCTACTGCACTTTTGTAATCTTGTAAAGTGGTAACTAATGGGTTTGGTATTCTTAATAAGAAATTATCAGGTATTTCAAATTCAATACTTCCCGCGGTTGGGTTTGATAATAATATCAACCAACCAAAAACTGGACTTTGATAATACTGTTGTGAAATTTTATCTAACCTATCTTTACCTTTTTTATATTGTAGATATTTGTCAGTGCCTTTAATTGGTATTTCTATACCAGGTACAATCCTAAAACTTCCTTGTTCTTCGAAAAATTGATATCTATTAAAATAATTTCTACTCATGTTTATTTTTTTCTATAAAAATTTAATTTATTTTTTTCAACATTACTTGATGAATTTAATTTAATTAGATCAGATAACATATTCTGATCGACAATTAAATCTTCAGTCGTAATATTATATGATAATTTTTTACTATTTGTTCTTTTTGGATATTTTTTAAATTTAAAGTTTATCAACTTTGGTTGATGTTTAAAAAAATCATTTAAATTACCTTCAATATCATCAATTACCTTTGTTGGGAATGTCGTAGGTTGTGCTTTATATAGATTTAAAATATTATTTTTTTCATTAACTAATAATACTTGTAAAATTGATTTTAAATCACTTTCACTAACTACTGGTGTATTAAAATCAATACCATCATCTAAATTATCATATAATAAACTATTAGTATTTGTTATGTAATTAATAACATTACTATATTGATTATAAAAATCATCGATCATAAATCCATCTAATGTATTCTTTTTTCCGGTTGTACCTTCTTTATCTACCTTTCCATCGTAGTGATATTTAACTAAAAAATTAACTTTATCCAACGATTTAATCAATGTGTTTCTGAATGATAAAAAATCATTACAACCAGTATCAGCAATTAAGTCATTCTTTATTCTCGAACTAGTTATTGTTGGTAGATATTTCTTTAAAATGTCATTCGATGCAGCAATTAAACCTACTTTGTTTTTAAACGCACTACTTGAGAAATCAAATATTGAAGATAAGTCAGTCATATTATTTATTGTTTTTAAACAACTATCCCCAAAATCATTAATTAAAGTGTTAGAATCAACACCATCACTATAATTACCAAATAAGTTAATATTAGTTGTTGATGTCGGTGTCGATACCTCATATGTATTTACTGTTCTATATTTTGGTGATAATAAAACACTTATTACTTTAGGACCAAAATTCTTTAATAAAGAATTATATATCACCTTATAATTTGTATAATATTTTTCTGTGGCATTAAATAATCCACCATCACCATCAAGTAAACCAGTTAAATCATCTGTTTTATTATCGGTAATTCCAATATACTGCTGTGTATTAATTTCATTTTTTGATGATGTTGTATTTGGCGTTACTTCTGTATTTTTATTACCTCTTATTTTTTCTAAAAACTCTCTTGTAAATTCTTTAGTGGTTTTCTCACCATTATTCATCATTGTATTTGTTATCTGAGATCTTTCATCGTACATTTCAGTATTTGCATAGAAATTAGAAGATAATGCATTTTGTAATCTTTCAACAGGTTTTTCTAAACCTTGACCACCAATAAATTTAACTTGTAAATTTACATTTGCAATCATTGGTTGAATACCAATACCTTCTGGATTTAAATCCCATACGTTATCATCATATGTTATACCAACAGATTCTATTACGATTTTTGAATGATAAAAATCACCAATTCTGATAACACAAATAGGTGGAGGTCCAAATGTTGTATTTCGTGCATTTAAATCCCTATCATCACTCACTCCTTTAATTGGTAAAGTATCTCCAGGTCTTATACATTGGTGTAAAAAAGTTAATCTACTGTTTAAACCTTCTGGTGTCATTGAATGAAACCCTGGGTGAAAATATTTTAATTTTTCTCTTAATGATGAAAAAACAAGTGGGTCTGTTTCTTCCAATTTTTTAAAATAAAAAGATTCGTTTAATGTTTTTGATATAATTCTTTTCATTATATCAATAGGTATTTTTCGTTTTTCTTTTACTGTTTTTTTACCTCCTGGTATAATTATCTCTCTAAATTTAATATCATTTGGTGTAGGATCATTACCATTAGGTTTGTTTGTACTGGGATCCTTACGTTCATATGTTTCAATATTAACAATAGATTGTCTACAACCAAATGCAAGATGTGATGCAATTTTTAAATTAGTGTTATAAAAATTCTTTTTACCACAATCACCACTAAAATCACTTTCAGCAGTTTCACCTTTACTATGTGTTGTGAAAGTTAATGTTTTATCAGGGTTTAAAGAAAAACCTAACTCTTTAAATGTATATACCACCTCTTTTATTTTATCGGTGTCACCTTTTACAGGTAAATCTGCTTTACTTATGTTTAATTTACTGTCTTGTGTACCTGTTGATATTAATGCCAAAACTTCTTGAATGATTGAATCGGTTCTTCTTACAGATAATGCCATATTGTATGTATTATCAGCAACAGCAGAACATGATGAAGTAATACCAATTCTAATATTACCCGTTAAACCACTTGTTAAATCATTCTTTAAATCACTCATTCTTTGTTTAAAGTCGTTATATCCAGTTTCTGAACTAGTAAAAACTTTTTCAAGTAATGAAACTGTACTTGCCGTCCAATTTGATAAAGTATCTCCTGGTGTTAATTGTAAAATATCCCTATCATTTATAGATTTTAAATCATTACTATTATTATATATTTTTGTTATACCATCTATTAATTGATTTTTTGTATTAGTCTTAAATGAATCACTAGAAATATCTTTATAATAAGTTTCATAATTATCTTTACTTGCAGTATCGCTAACTTGTATTTTTGGATAATCATTTTGGAATCTTAAATGAACCAATAATGGTGGTACTTTGATTGGACTTGGATCTACCTTTACATCTGGTTCTGGTTGTACAATTGGTTCTAAAATTATTTTATTTTCTGTAACAATATCTTGATTTGGTTTATCATTATTAATATATTCAATTATCAATTCTAAATCACTAGCACTTACTGTTTTGTATTTTTGTACTAATTCATACAAATCAAGATCTTTACAACCAGCAAAAAATGCATTAATATAATTATCGGCTTCTTCATCACTTTTATTTTTAAGTTCTTGATTAACTAATAAATTTAAAATACTTGGGTGATCTACAACTACTTTAAAACTAATCGTACCACTTCTTTCAGTATTTTGATATGTATAAATTGGTTCAGGTCTTCCTAAAAATGAATTACTTTCCCATCTTGCAGCATTACTTTCTTGAACTTTTAAATCATATGGTGGAAACCACATAACTCTACCACCATTATTACCTCTTTCACAAACAGGTAAATCTTGTACAGTAAACCCAGGTTTATTTGATGATCTCCATGCTAAGTTTTCAATTGAAAACATATATTTTTTAGCATAAAAATTTTCAGGTTCATTAGAACTTTTTGTACGTGGAAATAAATTTGTTGAACCTACAAAATCTTTATTATTTACACTTATTGGACCATAATTTAAATTCCAAACTCTACTAGCCCCACCCATAACGCTACCATCCATTTTTCTAATGTTAGCATTACGTTTCATTGTATCTGCATATGTATAATATGGTCTATCTTTTGTCCAAACCCTACAATACTCAACACCACTTTCAATACCAGTAAATTTTTCAGTATATTTAATTGCAGAACCTCTTGATAACATTTTATTACCTTCTTTGAATACTCTAGAAGTTTGGTCAATAACATTACCAACATGAGTACGTGATTGTCCTCCTGGTGGCATTGTGTTAAGTATCTCTTGAGTTACTGATAATATTGAACCTTCTCTAAAATTTGTATTTGTTGAAAGAGTAGGTAAAATTTTACTTTCTTGTGATGTTTTATAATTTGCATTATTTACACCTAATTTATTATTCTTTCTTGAATTAATACCATACCATGTTAATTTACTGGCAATATCACCACCTTCGCTTAATCCCTTCATCCCTTCAAAATAATTTGTTTGAATTGGGTCAAATTTTAAACCTAAATAATATGTACTATGAACAGGTCTTCCGAATTGGTCTGTCATTGCATTTATCACATTATCAGATCTATCATCACCGATATACGCTTTACCAGCTGGTGCTTCTGTACCTAAAACATTTTTTATACCTTGAGCAACTTTATCAATAAAACCAAATAATTTAGATGAATTTTGTGATCTTGCTACTGTTGTATAATTAGGTGCATATTTTGAATAAGATAATAAATCATATAATCTATTTAATTGACCATTACTTGTATGTTCAATTAATAAATCAGATGGTTTTCTTGTTGTTTTTGGTCTTCTTTGAATACCAATTAATGAACCAATTGCACCAGTAACATCTTGAACAACTTTTCCTAATTCCGAACTTGGTGTTGGTCTATAATGAATAGGGTTTCTTGGGTCAGTTAAATAATCACCCGGTATTGTTGAAAATGGTAATGATGTTCCTGCAACTGTTTGAACAAAATCAATTGCTTTACCTACCAACGAATTTGAAACAGTAACTTTATAATTTGGTTCAATTAAAGGTTCTCTACCAGTTAATATGTTTAATGCTGTTGCAGTATTACCATTTAATGCGTCTGCTAATCTAAATCTACCAATAGTTGCGGATTCCAAGTTCTGTGTAACTCTAGAAAGAACAGGTCCATTTGAATTAGTTTTAATGTAATGTGCTGCAAAACGATATAATTCAGATTCAGTAGTATCATCACCACTTGTCATTATACCAATTAAATTATGTTTACTTGAGACAAAATAAGGATATAATGTTAAATTAGATTTCCTTGGTAATACACCTATTGTGTCGTTAATAAAATAATTTGTTGGTTTATAAATATTACTATTTTGTGTTAATAATAATTTAGATGGTCTAATATCTTCAACCGTACCTTGATAGATATCAGGAAAATCATTAGTACCTTGAACTACATAGTTTGCACTTGTAAATGTTTGAGGTCCATTAGGTTGTTTTAAAGTTCTATTTATTACTGCGTCCCTAAAAACTTTTGTTGTATTAAAATCTAAATAACTTGGCATTATTGTGTTTTATAATAAATAGACAATATTAAAAAATATTATTTATTTAGATTTAGTTGGGGATAAAAAATTACCTTTATTCCCACTTGACGAATCACCATTGTAATTATTAGTGATATTGTTTGTAATATTAGACATACTTTTAAACGCCTCTTTAACTATTTCACCACCTTTAGAAACACCCTCACTTACTGCACTAATCATTTTTTTAGCATTTTCTTCTGCCGAATTTTCAATATTACTAAGTGTTTTAAATATTTCACTATTTTTAAATTCGTTAATTATTTTATTAACTTCACCAACAGCAGTTTCAGGTAAATTTACATTATTTTGTACGTATTTTGAACTTTCAACCAAACTTTTTGAAATATTTCCTAATTTTTTATTGAGACCTAATCTATTATCACCACTACCCATAACCATTTTAGAACCTTTAGTTATCTGTGATTGTATTATGGTGTCCAATGAATTTTTAATATTAACAATAGCACTAAATTGTCCTCTAGCAACGTCCTCCGCACTACCCATAGTTTCAATTTGTTTTTTATATTCCAATAATGCATTTGCTTGTTTATCACTTAAATCTTTTAATGCAACCTGTGATTGGTCACCAAATTTTAATTCTAAATTTTCTCTTAGGTTTGGTGGAATAGATATCTTCATTTCACCTTTATCCATTCTAGACATATTAAGTAAAAATTCTTTATCAGTATCTTTAAAACCACTAAACGCTTTAGATGTCATCTCAGCCATCCCTTCCATCCTTTCTTGTGATGCGATTGCGCTTTTAGTTAGTTCACCCATACTAACACCAAGTTGAGAAGCCATTTCTTTAGCTCTTCTTAAATTAATACCTGTTATTTCAAATCTACCTTGTTCTTTGTTATATGTTGCCAATGAACTTGCACTCTTTATTAAAGCATCTTGTAAACCTTCAACATTATTTGTTGCGTCGTACATCATTTTTAATGGGTCATTAAAATCACCAATTGCACCACCTAAAACTTGTAAATTCGCTGCCAAATCAATCGCACCTTCTGGGCTCATTACTTTATCCGCAACTTTAAAAACTTCGGACATACTCATTCTGAACTCAGTTGACTTTCTTGACATTTCAGCTAAACCTTGAACACCATTCTTGAAACCATATTCATTTAATTTACCTAAGTTTTCACTTATATCTTTAACTGTTTTTTTCGCATTTAATCCTAAATGTAATGATGTTAGACCGGCATTATTGATATCTTCCATCGCCTTTGTTGCCCCAATACCAACTTGTTCAAATTGATTAAATGTTTCACCCATTTGATTTAAAGTACCAACAAATGCCCTTGCAGTTTCTTCCGCCTTATTCATTTGTTGATCAGATAACATATTAAATTTGCCCGTTGATTCTCCAATACTTTTGGATAAACTTGCAACGTCTTCTAAACCATAACCAAATTCTTTCGCATGTACTGAAGATTGAATAATTGCATCCCTTGTGTCTTCTGATAATTTTCCAGTGACACCTAAAGATTCATTTATATTAGTATGTAAGTCACTTTCTTTTGCAATCTGATCAACAATAGCACCCATTGATAGTTTTATAGTGCCAAGTACAGTACTCCAAGATACACCACCTTTTTCTATAGTTTTTAAAATATCACTAATATTTCCCGTATTTGAATCTGGATTACTATATCTAGATTTTGTTTGGAATTTATCTAATATATCATTTAACCCACCTGCAAAATCACCAACCGTATCACTATTACTAGAATTATTAGAACCTCCCGTACTTTTATTTGGTTCTGTTTTAATTTTATGTTGATTGTAAAAACGTCTAGCTTTTTCATCTGAAACAAGATCTTTTTTATCTCTTAAATTTGCAATAAAATCATTTTCATTTTTAGATTTATTAACCAAATCAATTATTTCATCTATAGTCATAGTTAAGTAATTTATTAATAAATAGATTAATTTTTATTTACTATTAATTGATTAATATAAAACCTTCTTACATAGATTGGCATTATTAATAAATCAGAATAACTAAAACCTCTAGTAACTAATAATAAAATTTCATTTAATTGTGATACCTTATAGTCCGAAGAAAGGGAGAAAGAATTCTACCCCAAATCCAATATTTACTTGGATATTCTCTCCTGATGGGGTTGTTACAGTTTGTGTTAGGTCTAAACCTGGTTTATTTTCTTCAACAAATTTTCTAAAATCTTGTGAATCCTTAATTGGTAAATTTTCAACTAAATTTCTAATATTTAATTGGTCTTTATTTCCTCCTATGGATTTAATCATAAATTCCAATCTTTTTGTAACAATAGGTGGTGCACCTAAACCATTCCAACCTGTTTTAATTTTTTCAATTTCTCTTTCTTGTTTTTTATTTAAAAATTTAAAAGTAATATCAACTTTAGATTTTTCAAAATAATATGAAAACTCATCGTCACTATTTCCAACTAAATTAAAGTCTTTTACTTTCAATGAACCCAAATCAATTTTAGTATTGAAAGGTTTATTTGTTTTAGGATCAGTAGTGGTAATTTCATATTCACTACCAAAAGCAGTATTTCTTAAAAAGATAAGAATAGTTTGAATATCTTCTTCAACTAAATCATCAGTATCAATATCTCTATCTAATACTTTTCTTTTCAACAATTCACCAATCATTGAATCTGAATTTATAAAATTCGGTGCAGATAAGATATTTTCATCTGCAGCAGTTAAATACGCAACTCTAACTGATTTCTTTTTGTTTGGGTAATGAATACCTTTGCTCGGTAGTTCTACTACATCATAAGCAACTCTTGGGTCAATCTTTAATTCTTCCATAATACATTAATTTAATTAATATATAGTTGAAAGTAAAGAATTTTTTTTATAAATAAAAAATTCCCATATAAAATATGGGAATTCGTATAATTTGAAATATATTTTTGTAAAAAAATCAAATACCTAATTTTTCTTTTAAATCTTTTATTACATATTCAGGGTTTTCATTTATATCTTTTTCCCAATAACGAATTAATATGATATTATGATTTTTACACCATGTATTTTTCCTTTTATCATTTGATATGTTTTTATTTTGTATTTCGTATTTTGGAATTGAAAATTTACTATTTGGATTACAATGATAAAAATCACCATCAACTTCAATTAATATTTTTTTATTAATAAAATAAAAATCAAAAAAAGTTTTAATTTCAGATATTAAATAATTATGTATATAATCAACATCTTTTATTAAACCAAGATCATCTAAAATTTTAGAGAAAATAATTTCTAATTTAGATGTTTTAACTTTTGAATTATTTCTCATCCAAATTAGTTTTCTTTTAGATGCATCAATTTTTAATTGGGGGTTATTTTTATATCTTTCGATTTGAGATAACGAATTTTTAATTTTACTTTCTTCTGTTTTAGGTACACCTGATAATTTATCAGATATTTTCTTACCTCTTACTTTGTCGTTTCTTAATTTTTCTTTTATCCCTTCAATTTTTTGTTTAGTATCTTCAGTATCCTCTTCCCACCATCTACGATACATACCTTTACTCCAATTTTCAGATTGTGTCTTTGCCGATTTAATTTTACTTTCAGGGTTTTTATGAAAGTTATTATTTGATGTGGAACTATTATGTCCAGAAATAAACTTACTAAAACCTTTATTTATAGTTAAAAATTTTGTTTTTTCACCACAACCACATTCACATTTAGGTTCTACATTATTCAAAACAAAATCAATATATGTCATTTTAGGACTTATGTTATGAAATCTATTAGAATGATTTGAAACACCTAATAAACTATTAAACTCTTTTTTACATATCTTACAAATAAAAATTTCCATATATCTACCTTTTTAGATAAATATATGGAAATAATAGTAAAATGTAAACCCGATAGATATATTTTTGTAAAAAACTAGTAGACAAGTATACATCTATCCGGGCGTAAACCTACTTGAATAGTTGCAATTTCATCTCTTGAGTAATCTAAAGCTTGACCATCAAATCCTGTCATGAATGTACCTTGAAGTATCCATTTTTGAACAACAACACCTGTTGGATCTAACATTTCAAGTTCAATGTCTTTTTTATAACCAGCAGCATATCCCATACGTCCTGTTACTGATTCCGCATGTAAACGAAACCATTCCATTAATGCTTGAGATGCAGATGGTCCAATTGGGTCTTTAAATGTAACTTGCATTTCTTCCCATTCAAATCTACCAGCAACATATGTTGAAGTATTTAAAAATGGAATTGCTACTGAATTTATTTTTGCTTTAGGTCTTGATGTTGAAGTAACAAACCATTCATTAATCCCTAATGAAGTTGGGAATCTCAATATAAATCTGTTTACTCTTAACGGTTCATATGGAACCGGCATTTTCATTAATAAATCTGCCATTTTTTTTATTTTTTTGTTTTAGTTTATTTTATTCTTTTATTATAAATATGTGATTTTTGAAAATATTTTATTTATTTTATTTAATACTTTTTTATTTGAATTTTTTTATTTATATTTGTTAGGTACCCAGTATATCTAGTTCTAGTATATCTAGTTCTAGTATATCTAGTTCTAGTATATCTAGTTCTAGTATTTTATAATGGTCCAGTATAAATTAATTTTATAAAAAAAAGTAAAAAAAAAGACCTTGAAATAAATCAAGGTCTTTTTTAAATGAGTCACCTATTGGTGTTATAATAAATTTAGTTCAAATTTCATTGATCCACAATCCCAAATTCTATCATAATTTTTTAATTTCATAATTTCCCATTCTGTTTGAATTTTATTAAATCCTTCTTTTAATAAAATATCTTTTCTAAAATTAAAACGATGGTATCTATTTAAATAATTTTCTCTATTTAAATACCAATAATTTGGTGGTGTTGTACCTATAAATTTAAAACCATATTTTTTGTATATTGTACTTTCAGGATTTAAACCTGACCATCTAATATCTGCGTATGTAATAATTTTATTTGGTGAAAAATTGTTAATAAAATAATTCAATAATTTTGAAAATGATCCAATTACATTTGAATCAATTATATTACAAAATCGTATTAATTCAAATTCATTTATTGCGGATTTATTACCTAATACTTTTCTTTTATTTGAAAATGTCATAATAGAAACCAATGTGTTTTCATAAAATAAACCTAATCTAATTTTATCGACACAATTACCTTGTATGTGATTTTTATCTAAAAAATTAGATGCTGTTTTTTTATCGATTTCTTTAACAATACATTTCCTACCATATATTTTATTTTCAGAAATTCCCAATATATTTTTAATTCTAGATTTAACTATCGGAAATTTTAACATTATTTCATCTTCATATATATGTATTAATTTGATATTATTATCATAACATATTTTACTTTTATTAATATGATAATTTTTGTCTTTTTCTCCACTTATTTCTGAATGATAATAATTACCATTTATTTCGAACCCAATATTTTTTTCTTTAATTAAAATATCAATTTCTTTACCATTTAAAATTTTTCTATTACCATCTACATGTGTTATTTGGTTTTCATTTAATAAATCTTTAATAAAGACTTCTATAGATGAGTTTTTAATTATTGGATAACATTTTCTACAAATAGGTATTTTACCAGAACCTAATAATGTACTTGAAAATATATTATCACATTTTAAACATTTAAAATTATATGTTCTACTTGTATTTTTATCTTTATTATTTATGTAATCATCAATTAATTCTATATTATTTGTTTTTAATTCCTGTATTAATTTTGGTAAATGATTTTCACGAAAGGTATTTTTTAATTTATCAACAAATTCTTTTTTTTCCATTGGGTGATAAACACCATGTTTTTCAAACATTAAATTTTTAACATTAAGTTTGAAATCATTAGTTTTAAAATGACAATCAACACCATATTTATTAATCATCGATTCTTTTGATTTTTTTATTCTGTCATTTTTATTATCCTCAGTAATATTCCATTCTTTTCTACATTTTTCAGAACATAATTTTCTTTCATATTTTTTTCTCTCCAAAAATTCATCTCCACATTGAACACAAATTCTCTTCTCCCTTACTGATTCATTTTTCTTATTACCCAGTAACTTATTTTCATTTGCATACTCAAAATAACATTTTCTATTACAAAAACTTTTATCTCTAAATTTAAAATCAGTCATAAATGACTCATTACAATTTTTACATTTTAATTCTATTTTCATGGTAAAATATATTTAATGGTAACGTTAACCTATATACATAAATATAGTAAAAAGTATTAAAATAAAAAAACCTTTTAAGAATTTCTTAAAAGGTTTTTTAAAATTATTATGTTTAAATTTTACACGTTTTCAAATGAAGCACCTGTTGGAGTTATGATAAATTCTACATCAATAAATTCCAAACTACGTGTTGGTTTGATGTATATTTTACCTCTCAATGTATTTGCATCAATATCAGCAGGGTCATTAGAAACAGTTACACGGAAATCAGTTAAACCTCTTTCTTTTTTAATTGCTTCAAGAATTGGATTAACTAATCTCAAGAATTCTTGTCTAATTTGGTCATCATTTTGTTCAAATAATAATCTTACACAAACAGCTGAGATTAACTTTCTTGCTCTTAATAATAATCTTCTTACGTTAATTCTATCAAGTGCTGATTCTCTAACTTGAAGTGTTTTATTACCCCAAATAATTGTACCAGTATCGGAGAATGTTGCAATTGGGTTAATTCTATTTTTATACAAATTATCTCTTTCATCAGATGTTAATTTCTTAACTGCTTTAATTGATTTAACAAGTCCTCTTGAGTAACCAGCGGATGCGTACCAAGGATAAGCAATGTTATCAGTTAATGCGATGTTTCTTAATACCTCACCTGTTGGTGGGATATATATTTGAGTTGCATTATCAACATCTTTAATTTGAATCCAAGGCCAGTATGTTGCTGAGTAATTACTATCATATTCTTGATCCATGATATCACCAATTACACCGTCCGCAGTACTTTCATTAGGTGATGATATAACATATAATGAATCAGCTCTATCTACTTCAATCATTTCAATCGCTTGATTTGTTAAAGAACTATGATTATAGAAGTTAATACCAGGTGTTGCAAATACGTTAATATCAATTGATTCTGGATTTGCAAAAGTTTTTATACCATCATAATATGCATAATAATCAGAATTACCTTTTGTTACGTTAAACACACCACCATTGTTTATATTACTATTAGTATATGTTGATTTACCAAAAATATAACCATCATCATATGTTCTTGTACTTCTATATATATCCCAACCATCAAAACCACCACACACTGCAAATGTGAATTTACGATTTGCTAATTTTGTTAACATATTAACACCTGTTGATCCTGATGTTTGACCTTCTAAATCATAAGGGGTTGTTTTATATGTTGTTCCTGTTGTTCCTGTTGCACCATATATTGCAGTTAAACCTGACGCATTTACAGATAAATGAAAACCAAATGTTTGTCCTGCAGCATGTGACCCTTTATATTTAAATAAATCAGCATCATATGAAAAACCATCAGATGAAGATAAACCTAATGTTACATTTCTAATTTTATCTCCAGATGATATATTTGGAGTACCGTCTGCGGTATAATAAATTGTATCACCCGGATTAAAATATTTTGTTTTATATATGGTTTCACCAAGATATGATGTACCAAATATTGTATTTTTAACAAATCCTCTGAAACCAGCTGGAATTGAATCAACAGGTGCGTTAGGTTCTAAATTTAACATTATATATTTTGACAATAATGGATATTGACCATCTGATGTACCAACTTTTATACCTATATACCCCGGAGCGTCAGGATTCATTGAACATCTTGAGAATTTTTCAAGTACAACTTGATTTGAATCAGTATCATAAAAATCTCTAACAATTAAATCAAATTCACCATTATCTGTATTGATATTTTGGATCGTAATTTTAACTTGTTCATTTGCATCATTACCATCTGATATTGTTATTACATTGAATAAATCTAATACTTTACCACCTCTTACCTCAGAAACAACCATTGGTGATGCTGGGGTATCAAACGCCTTATAACCACCATTACTTGGTAAAAAACCATCTTGCTCATCGTTTGTTACGATTGTTAAACTTAAACCTCTAATATAACCTTGTTGATAAGCATTCTTCAATAAATTTGGATAATATTCATGAACATATAATGGATGATCATAATAATCCCTATCAAATACTTCTGTACCTAATACTTTTGTTAAAGATTTAGACGAAGTATTATCTATGTTACATGTAAATGATTTATTTCCACCAGTTGAACCCGTAACACTAATAGTGAAATCTTGATATGGGTTAACTGTTATATCATTAACTGATGATAAACTAACACTTGTTAATCCAGTAACTTCTAATTTTAATTTATTTGTCACATAATGACCTCTTGATCTTAAACAAGCAATAATTATGTTGTCATAATCAGTATTAAGCGATGCTGAATATATAAATCTTGTCACATCAAATCTTGATGTACCTGAATTATATTGAAATAAATATGAATATACCCCATCTATTGTTGAGTCAGTCGAACCTGTTTTATGGAAGAATACATTATACCATTCTTTATTGTTTTTGTTATTCAAATTATAATCATCAGTAAATGGTGATTTAACCTCAGTTCCATTATTAGGAATATTCGCTGACGGAATAAGTCCTATTGTGAACCAGTCATTATGATTTGTTGATGTATTTCCACTATATTTACTAACAATATAATTTGTAACTGATAAACCATTTCCTATATTTGTTTTACCTGATAATTCATTATAAATTGTTGATGCGGTAATCGTAGTACTAGTACCTGACATTGTAAGTCCATTAGTATAACCACTATATGTACCAAGATTAATACCACCTAGTGATTTAATACCATAAGAAAGACCTGGTTTATACCCTGTATACCCAAGAATCCTTGTAACGAATAATTGATTCGCTTCTGTTAGATAAGATTTGGCGAAGTAAGGTAATTCATATTTTGGATTTCCAACACCATCTTTTTCTGGTGAAGAACTTCCAAAATATGTTCTAAATTCATCCCAAGATGAAATTAAGATAGGTTCAAATGCAGGACCTTTTAAAGTTTCACCCACTAAACCTAGTGTTGTGACACCAACACTTTGTGCCACAAATGTTAAATCGAGCTCTGATGTGTACACACCCGGAGAAACGAATACTCTGTTTGAATTTGCCATTGATTTTTTTGTTTGTTTAAAATTTTTATTTCTTATTTAATAAATATCTTTATTTTTATCAAAGATTTTACTATATTCCAAAAATAAGATAATAAACTATCTTATTTTATCTTTTAATATATTTTATATGGAAAACAAACAAAAAAACGTTAAGATAAGTGAAAAACATCATACAATGTTAAAAAGTCATTGTGAAAAAAATGGTTTAAAAATCCATAAAATCATTGAAAAATGGATAGAACAACATTGTAAACCAATAAAAAAAGATTTATATGGTGATGATTAATATAAATAACCCACCCCAATAACTGATCCAATAATAGGTGGTTGTGATAATTCTATAACACCTAAAACAGAAATATTATAATCAATTGATTTCACTTCAATTAAACCATTAATTTCTAAAAAAATAACACTAACAATTGGGTTAGTTGTATTAAATGTTAATGTAGAACCATTATAAGTAAAATACTCTAAATTATAATTTAAGATCACTCCATTAGTATTTGTCATTGATGGATTTCTACCTTTATAATATGTTATTACAATAGTACTATTTGATGGTGGTGGTTCTGAGAATGATATTCTTGAAGAATTAGATATGTGAAAATAATCCACACCATCCCTTTGAGTTAACCCATTTATTGTAACATTAAACAAAACACCAATAGGTTCACCAACAGTGAATATTATTTGAGTACCATTTCCTTTAAAAGAAACGATTGTAATATCTATAACCGATTGTTTTATAATTTTACTTGGTCTATTTTCAGTAACTATTTCATCCATTAGTATTGCTCTACTAATTGCCGGTTTAACTTCAAATTCTTCACTATCAATTAAAAACCCTAACATTGTAAATTGATATGTTTGGACATAAAATCTACGACCATCTAAAGTCTGCATTGGTGTATTATCTTCAATTTTATCAAGAACAATTGGAATGTAATGTCCTTTTACAATTGTATAGTCTTGTCTTGATGCAAAATGTTGTAAAACTATTTTATTAAATTTATTAACATCTCTAAATTTATTACAAATAATTGTAACATCATATGTAATGTCAACAGGTATAGGTTGTGGTATTTTATAAACATCCGCACCCTTCTCGTTACCATTCCAAGTTTGTACAATAGAATAATAAAATTGATGCCTATCAGGTATTGTTCTTTGAACAGATGGATTTGTACCAAATTGTACATCTGGTTTTCTAATAATTGACACAAATGGTAATTGAACAATACCATCCTCATCTGAAAATTCCCAATTATTTGTAAACTCTGCCCATCTTTGTATTGTTAATATTTTTTCTATAATAGGTATTTGTTTACCATCAGATGTCACTTTAAAGTTTTTAATAACATAATCTAATAAACCTCTATCTAAATCATCGTGCAATATACTATCAGGTAGATATGGATCATTTTTTGTGATATTATCTAATAATTCTTGTCTTCTGTCCGTTAAAATTTTTTCAGAATATATTTTAATATTCGTTTTTCTTTTTGGTGTTCCCATATTATACTCCTCTAAATTCTCCGTCTTGTACAGGTGAACAAGTTATAGTCCTATAAAAAGGTTTATAACCGAACATCGTATGTTTATTATCTGATGTAACTTTACCATCGTCTATAACACTATAAAATCTTGTTTTAGTTTCAGATTCAGAATAACCTATATAATCACCATATTTTATATCAATTTTTAATTCATTTAAATGTTTAATATAAATAGATATGGTCATATTTCCAGGTTCGTTATATCTTACCAAACCATCTTTATATGAACTATTCTTTGGTTCAATAATTTTAACCAATCCATTAAATTCTACTGGAGGTTGATATTTTATTTCATCCATACCCACTTCACCATAAACATTATCAATATCTGTTTTTTGTCTATCAACCCTATATAAAACAAGTTTCATATTCAAATCACCATGAAGATATTCTTCTCCCATTGAAATATTTAGTTGAAAATCATCTTCAGAAATGAATTTCCCCAAACGAGTTATCGGTAATTTATTATCCATATACTTATAAATACTTTAAAATGTCATTCCATTTTATTATATTTTATTATGAATAATAAAATTCCTGAAATTAGGGCAAGAGAAATATTATTAGAATATAGTGGAGCAAATAACCATCTATTAGAATTGAAGAACAAGTTCACGTCCGTTAAGAACTTTAAATTGTCACGCCCACAATCTGATTATGTTTTAAACTACCATAATGTTGAACCAAAAGTGGCAAAAAAACACATAAAAATTGTTGATTCTTTTGCTGAAAAAATAATGGATGAACGTTTATTATTAGATAAATTGGAACATATTTGGTGTGAAAAATTATTATGTGAAAGCGATAAGGCATATCATATATGGGGAAAATATCTTGAACATGAAGTTAACCACGCATTTTGGTTACCTAAAGCAGCAATCGTACAACCTGAAAAAAAATTAAATAGAATTATTGATTATTCAAGATTTAATAAAAGACCACCATTAGAACATCAAAAAGTTGCAATTGAGAAATTACTAGCAAACGATAAATTCATATTGGCGGATGATATGGGTTTGGGGAAATTTTTAGACAATAATACATTGATTTACAATGAGTTAGGTGTAAAAAAAATGGGTGAAATTGTTATTGGCGATAAGGTAATTGGTTCAAATGGTAAACCGTGTAATGTAATTGGTGTATTTCCTCAAGGTAAAAAAGAAACATATAAAATAACTTTTAATGATGGATACACAATTTTAAGTGGGGATGAACATTTATGGTCAGTTTCATCACCAAATTATGGTAAAAATAGAAAAAATGATAGATTGAAAAAATCTTTAGTGTTATCAACTAAACAAATGTTTGAAGGTGGGGAAATATTAATAAAAGGTAGTGGTTATAATGAAGATAGAGATTACAAAATTAATACATATTATAAATCCCCAAATGGAAATAATAAGTGGCAAATACCAATTGTTAAACCGATAGAATTTAATAATAAAAATATTTTACCGATTGATCCTTATTTATTAGGACTTGGATTGGGTGATGGGTCATTTAAAAATAAAAATATAAAATTTTCTGTTCATAAAGATGATTATGATTCTTTATTTAGTTTATTTAAATTAAAAGAAAACAAACCACAAGATAACAAAAGAAATGGTTATATAAATGTTGGAAATTCATTATTCGATCTACATTTGGAACATACTCGATCACATAATAAATTTATACCTGATATATACAAATATACAACAATTGAAAATAGACTATCAATATTACAAGGATTGATGGATACTGATGGACATTGTATGAAATCAAAAAATGGTAATTTTAATGGAACTGAATTTTCTACTGTGTCTGAACAACTATGTGATGATGTTGCTGAAATTGTTCATACTTTAGGTGGTATTTGTAGAAAAAGGTCAAGAAGAAGTTTTTATAAAAAAAATGGAATTAGAGTTGAATGTAAAATATCATATAGATTAAATATAAAATTACCTCCAGGTATGAACCCATTTCGTTTAAAACGAAAATCAGATTTATATAACGAACCTAAAAAATATCCAACGGGTAGATATATCACTAATATTGAAAAATATGGTGAAAGTGAGTGTACATGTATTTCAGTAGATTCTCCAGATAAATTATATGTTGCAGAACATGCGATTGTTACACATAATACAACTTCTGCTACGATCGCATCTTTAGAAAGTGGTGCTAAAAAAATATTGATTGTTTGTCCGGCATCTTTAAAGATTAACTGGCAAAGAGAGATTTCGATTTATTCAGATGAACGTGTTTTAATTGTTGAAGGTGGAAAATGGGGTTCAACATTTAAATTTTATATTATTAATTATGATATAATCAAAAACTACCACGCAATAGATAATGAAAATCCTGAATTAAATTTAATTGAAAATGAAAAATTTGATTTGGCTATTGTGGATGAAGCACATATGATTTCAAATACCACCGCAAATAGAACTAAACTATTAAATGACATTTTAGATAAAATTCCAAAAGTGTGGTTATTAACAGGTACACCAATGACATCAAGACCAATTAATTATTTTAATCTTTTGAGCATCGTTGATTCACCTTTAACCCTTAATTGGCAAAGTTATGTCAAAAGATATTGTAAAGGATTTCAGTTTACTGTAAATGGTAAAAAAATATGGAACACTAGTGGTGCTAGTCACTTAGATGAACTAAGAGAACGTACAAAAAACCTTGTTTTAAGAAGAATGAAGACAGATATATTGGATTTACCTGAGAAGATTATATCTCCAGTTTTTTTGGAGTTAAAAAGTACCTATTATGAGGAAGAATTAGAAAACTTCATGAGAATATCTAACGAAAAAAAGGATAATGAAAGTATTAGTGTAACAATTAATCGTTTGATGAAAATTAGACAAGTAATTTCATTTGAAAAAATAGACTATACATGTGAATTAATTGACAAGGCGTTAGAACAAGATAAAAAAATAATCGTTTTTACCAATTTTACCATGACATTGGATATGTTACATGAAAAGTATAAAAAAAATTCAGTAATATTAGATGGTAGAATGTCAAAAGAAAAAAGACAGGATAGTGTTGATAAATTTCAAAATGAAGATAAGATAAAAATATTCATTTCTAATATTGTTGCTGGTGGTGTTGGTATTACTTTAACTGCTGCAGAAGTTGTAATTATGAATGACTTGGCATTTGTGCCGGCACTACATTCACAAGCAGAAGATAGGGCATACAGATATGGTCAAAAAAAGGGTGTTATGGTTTATTACCCAATATTTGATAATACAATAGAAAGAATAATCTATAATATGTTGAATAAAAAGAAAAACATTATAGATCAGGTGATGGGTGACGGTGAATATTCAGAATCCTTTACAAAAGAATTATTGGGGGAGATTCTTTAATTTATTAAAGTTCTCTTCCAATAAATTATATAATCCTTTATCTTCAAAATCATTAATTGATATTGTTACCACTTTTTCAGGATTAAGTTCGATTTTAAAACCGTTTTCTGGTTCATTATTTTTTAATTCAAAAACAAATTCATTTTTTGAACAAAATAATAGTATTTCCATTAGTTTTTGTGATATATTTTCTTTATTTTCCATATCTATATATTTTACAATTTCTTCGTCAATAATACATTGACTATTATTTGACATTATACCTTCTTTTTTATTTTCAAAAACAATAATTTGATTATTCTCTTCACCAATATAAATGTAACAATAATAATTGGCTGGACTATTAAAATCATTCTGAGCACCATCAATAATATAAAAACATTTCTTCTTTTCAAAAGTTCCACTCTTTATTTGTAAAGATAACTCTGTTCCATCTTTTTGATTTAATAACCCATCTATTCCTTTTAAATCTAAAAATAATCCTCTTTCTAACTCAAGTATTGTTTTAATTGTGTCAGGAAATATATTTTTATGTATTAAATAAAAAAAGACTGATGTTATTTGACCTCTTGACCAAGAAAGATTACAAATAAGTCTAAACTTATGGTAATATTTTGTTTCTATATTATATGTGAATAGTAATTCAAAATTATCTTCAATAAAATTCCATAATTTATTAACGGAATATTCTGTATTTTCAAAAAAATCTAATTTTTGATTACCAAACTCAAGATAAATATTATATAATTCCAATGCACATCTTGAATTAGTATTTATGGTATTTTCAAACCCCCATCTACCATCTTCATCGAGAATACCATATTTATTATTTTTCTCACAAAAATGATATTTACCAATTTTAGTAAATTGTCTTTTAAATACTGCATCACATTTATCTCGATATACCCATTTTAGGTTACTTGAAAAAAATGTTTTGAAATCGTTAAATGTCATAAAACCAAATATAGTAATATTTATTTAATAAAACAAATATATGTCATCAACCATCATTAGTCCAATAGATAAAGAAAAATTATATACACAAGTTTTCCACCTTTTAGGGATGCCAGTTCGTGGTATTGAATTGACTGAAGAACAAATGGATACTTTTTTAGAATTATCTATCTCAGAATACGAACAATATGTTAGTGATTGGTTGATTGAATCACAATGGTCATCATTAATGGGTCTTAATGTCGATACACAATCATTAACTCGTGCATTTACTACAAGAAGTTTGGATTATGAAACACAATACACATATTCATATTCAAAAATTGTTGGATTACAAGCAAATGGTCCTTGGGAATTAAAGAAAGATTTCTTTAATCTTGTTAATAATCAACAAGTATATGAAATACCAGCGGGTCGTGAAATTAATGAATTATTATGGTTTACTCGTGCCACTTTATCAGATTCGATTATTGATCCATTTTTAGGTGGATTTGGTGGTCTTGGTGGCGTAGGTTTTGGTGGTATTGGTGGTTTCGCACAACAAGGGTCATCTGGTTCTTATTTTATGATGCCTGCATTTGATTTATTATTAAGAATGGGTGATAGAAATCTTAAAAATCGTTTAATTGGTGGTGATGTAACATATAGAATAACTGCAGGACCAAATGGAACAAAACATGTTCATTTATATAACGTACCAGGTGGTAGATTTGATTTTGCAAATAAACAACAAAATAATTACCAAGTTTGGTATTGGTATTATGATACTATGGATAGGGATACTTGTTTGGATAAAAATAGAGATGTGATTAAATTACCATCTGACGTTATGACTGAACAATTAACTTGGGATAAATTAAACAATCCTTCACAAAATTGGGTTAGAAAATACCTAATTGCATTTTCTAAAGAAGGTTTAGGTAGAATTTGGGGAAAATATTCAGGAGATTTAAAAGTTCCTGATAGTGAAATTAAACTTGATTACACTTCATTATTAACAGAGGGTAAAGATGAGAAATTAAAATTAATTGAAGAATTAATGGCTAGATTAGAAAGACTCCGCCCCGATAAAATGATGGAACGTAAAGCTAACGAGGCGGAGAATCTTAATAAATCTTTGAAGTTCAGAGCAATGCCTTCACCTATTAATATAATTTAAACGTGATTTGCGTGTAACATTAGGTCAGAATCATCACCTAATAATTCATCTTCATTGCTGACCGTACAAACTTCTTCATAATTAACAACTCGTCTATTATGATCAACCCAATATGGGTCAGCAAGTTTTAAACTATCTTCAACGTACATAAAATATGGGTCTCTACGAACTCTATTCCAAAAAGCAACTTCACTTTCAGATAGTGTCATAACTTCATCAAACTTATCTTGACCACTTTCTTTTAATGGAAAACCATTGACCAATTCACATTGAAGTTTGGTGAAAAATTGTCTATCATCTAAGTTTTCAACTAAAATATCTTCTCTTATTTCAGGTTTGAATACTACCAATAATGGTTCAACACGTTTGTTAAAGTTATTTAGATAACGTGCAACATTATAATCACCCACCATATCAGGATTTTCTATTATTTCCTTTTCAGGAATCATATAACAATTCACATTTAAAACATAATGGTTATCTGGCATTTGTTTACCATTGTCAATGAAATATTGTTCGGTTTCTTTCTTTGTCCATTTATTCTTTCTCTCAACATCACCAGAAGATTTCTTAGGTCCGTTATTTACATAATAAATTGTTTCACCAAGACCTGCGGGATAGTTGTTTTGTATAACTAATTCCATATGTGCTTGTCTTGACATTAAAGAACCTGATTTAGTTCGTTTTTCACAATGTTTCTTATAGTCTTCTACACTTTGTTTAACACGAGATTTATTTGCTATCTTGGAAAGTGGTATTTCCTTATTACATATCTTCTCCACATAAGAATAATACAACTCAACAAAAGATAATCCATCACCATTTAATAAATATTTTAATCCTTCATCTAAGAATTCCACAATATACTGTTGAAGTTTCTTAGATTTTATTGTATTACCTGTTAATTTAATCTTTTCCTTTCCTTTCTTCTCTAATTTAATGATATAATTCTTTCTTGATACGTTAATACAAGATATTGCAACATAGTCAATATCTAAACCCATCTCATTTCTCATAAAAATATCATTGAACTCAGCGGTATCTGCTTTAATACCACGATATTCTTCTCCTTCTTTAACCAATTCATTTAAACCTTTACCAATGTAAACATGTTCTTCAATATCTTCAGGTGTTTCAAAATTAACCCCATCGGTGTCCATTACGAGTGGTTTATATCCTTTTTTCATATAGAACATAATCATCATACGTAAACATTGACGACCAACACAAGTAATTGTTTCACCTTTATCCATGTCACCCCAAGGAAATACATGCGGTGCCGACAATGAACCAAAGTAAGCATTGATGAATATCTTAATTGGTAATTGTTTTCTATCATACGATTCCGCTAATTCAGGGTTACTTTTTTCATTATCTTCTTTAAGTCTTTTATACTTAATACGAATGTTACGAAAATATTTCAACATGGATTTCTGCACACCCATAATATCACATTCAGGAAATATATCATAAACAAGTTGAATTGAAGGATATAGGGAAGCATAGTCAAATTTAACAATGTCTTTTGCAAATCCCGCTTTCAATAATCTTGAAAGACCACCAGTAATTGGTCTACGTTCTGCTTTATATGGAACAGCAAGACCATTCTCATATGACCACGCTAACATTATTATTTTCCATAATGTAGCTGTACCCATTGTTGCAATTCTTTCATATGTTGTAGGTACAAGTTTTGATATTAGAAATGTAGACTGACTAAATGAATCATCCACTAACATTGTTTCATATAAGTCATCATCAAGGTATTGTTCAACAATTCTTGAACCTGACCATATCTCAAATTTACCCGGATATTTACTTAATAAATTCTCAGTACCCGGAGAACCCATTTTTCTATAACCACCTGTTTTTGGATTCATATAATATTGTTCATTATCCAAGTATATCTTAGAGATAGAACTACCTTCCACATATACCCGATTTGGTTTTTCTTTTTCCAAATATTTGGTAATATATTTTAAACCCCATTTCTTAATTTCTGAATTGATTGCTTGTGCTCTTCTAACAGCGTGAGCTATATCAATAATGTTAAATCCCCATATAATATGTTGTGTATATGGTTCAACTTCATTTGCAAGTTTTAGAATACCTTCTTTTTGTTTAATTCCATCATCAGTAAATATTTTTGTTAAATCTTTTACATTAACACCTAATATTTCCGCTCTTTTTAATATAAATGGAAAGTCAAAGGAAGCAGAATTATAACCACCAATAATTGTTGGTTTCTTTTCTCTAATTATTTTAAAGAATTCTTCAATACATTTCTTTTCACCATCTTCACCAAACGCGGAAATTGTCCTATTTAAACCACGATTATCCTTAACTCCAATCAATATGATATTACAAGTCTCAGGTTCTAATCCAGTGGTTTCAATATCGAATACAAAACGATAAACATCTGAATATTCATCAATACCTTTAAATAAACGTTTCTTTGTTTGAACTAGATATTGTTCAACAGGAGATAATATGGTAAATAGGTGTCTATGTTTTTCACCCCAAGGGTCAATCCCACCTTGTTTAAAGAAGTTAGTTAAGTTACTATAACCTTTAATACTTTTTACTAAAAATTTGTGACCCTTTTCCAATCTTTCATTACCACCGGTATTTAATTTTTCAATTAAAATACCATGTTCACCCATTTTTTGTTTTTGTAGAGACTTGTTGTTACTGTAAAAGTTCTGATTATTTAAATCACCAACCCATAGGAATGGTGTAAATGAATCCATTTTTACAATTTTACCTTTTTCAGGATCTTGAATAATTTTGTGAATTTTGTTCGTGGCATAACTGAATTCTACTCCGACTATAAATTGTTCGGGGTCACCACCATTAAGGAAACTTTCGATAAGTTCCTGTGAGATTACTTCTGACATATATTTTATTTTTAAATTGACACATTAGCTTACGAGTAAATCGTAGTTAGTCTTAACAAAAATAAATATAGTCAAAAAAAATCAAATTAAAAAATATTGATGTATAGTTTTTCTTTTACAGGTAGAATTAACTTAGTGGTTGGGTTTCTATTTGTATCAACAAATTGAACAATAAATTTACCTTCAAATTTACCAATTTGAGATGTTTGATCTTCGGTAAATCTAAATGTAATATAATATTCGTCAGTAGTCATGTTATATTTTTTAGTTCTTGATGTTGTCCAACAAAGACCATTCAATATAACAGGTACATTGGTTTTATATTCCGACATTTCAAATGTAATGTCTGAATTTTCTAATAAATCATTAATTGATGATTTGTCATTTATACCATCATCAATTAACTTTAACTTTAAAATTGGGTCACTAGCACCTTGTCTTATATAAAATTCCATATTTATAAATATTTTACTTTTGAAAGTATTTTTCTATTCTTTTACTTAACCTTACCCTTGGGTCATTTATATTCCTATTAAGATCTTCATATTTTAATAAAAACCCAAAACTTAAAAATATTCTTCTTGAATTAAACTCATTCGTCCAATGTTTATACAACGAAGCCTCAAATCCATACAAATCTGTTTGTTGAATATTAATTACATCCCTATCAATATATAAACCATAATCTTCTGATAAAACACTAATGTTACATTTATAATTTATATACCCATCAATAGAAGCATCATAATGTGGGTTTATTTTACCACCTTTATTCATATCTACTGCCTGTAAAAAAATATTTTCTTTTGAAAAACCAAATTCTTTAGAAATTCTATCATTTATTTCATGAATAAAATCAGGTAATGGTTCTTTTGAGACATCTGATATTGATTGAAATTTTGTTATATAATTGGTTAATTGATTGTTTGAAATGTTAAACATATAAGATTTACCATTTAGTTCTTTAGATAGTTCTGTTAAATGATAATTACTATCATTACCAATATGATTAACAGATTCAATCCAATTCACTATTTGGATTTTTTCATCTTCTGTAATAAACTTTTTTTTTATTTTATAGGTTTCCAATTCCGTACTTTCCAATTTTTTTAAGATTATGTTTTTCCAAAAATTCTCTTGGGTTCATCGCTTCAATTATAGTTAATTCAGCTGAACTCATAAGTTGGTTTGCTTTTTCTTCGGTAACTGCCATAACACATAATTTATGTGTTGATGGTAATTCTCCTGTTGGTGATAAATCAATCTTTAAGATATTATCATTTTTCATTTTTTCTCTTGCTTGAAGAACTTTAGATTCTTCACATAATATGCAAATTCTCATAATTTAAATTTTTAATTTTTTACACCAAATCAAATAGGATAATTTCAGATTCGTTTTCTGTATTAATTTCTATTTTATTTTCTTCTATAAAACTTAATCCGTCCCCTTCTACTAACGAATAGTTATTTACTTTTAAATCACCTGACACAACATATAAATAGTACTTACGACTACTATTAAGTCTATAGTTAAAATTTTCAGTAAATATACCAGATAAAAATTTTGCATCTTGTTTTATTGGTAATTTTTCAGTTATATCACAAAATTTATTTAGTTTATCCTCTCTTGTAAATTGATACCATTCATGTATTGGTTCAGTATCAAATACATTTGGTCTAATCCATAATTGGAGATAACGATTTGGTTTATCCGATGAGTTACCTTCTGTATGTTTTATTCCACTTCCACTACTCATTCTTTGAACCGAACCTGCTGGTATGTCTAAAACATTACCATGACTATCTGTGTGTCTACAATCACCTTCCACGACATAACCAAAAATTTCCATATTCTTATGTTCGTGTATTGGTACATGTCCACCCGGTTGAACCCTATCATCGTTAATAGTTTGTAAGTCACCAAAGTTCATATATTCTGGATCAAAATACCCTGGAAAAGTAAATGTCCTATATGAATTAATCCAACTTGTATTAGGATTACCCCTTGTGTTATATGGTCTTTTTGTTATCATATTAACACCATCCAATTTTATTTATTATTGGTTTATAAATTGTAAATGTTGCAGGGAATTTAAACGTACCAACTAAACTCGTACCATTGGAATTATCTGTTGTTAAATAATTAGTATCAGAAGTATCAATTGTTTGGATATCAAAGTAATTACCATTAACATCGCACCCAAATTTCACAATTCCAGAAGATACTGAACTACCTACACCCCAAGTTACATACCAAAGACGACCAACTGAATCGTATTGACTAAAACCTAACACACTATATACTGCAGTTATTTCAGATAATGAATTTCCGTTCAATCCATTACCATAAAAACCTTGATATAAATTATTTTGTGACGCGGTATTTTGAAAACCTCCAGTCCCATTAAGACCTAAAGGAGTGGTGTCTTGATATATATGGTAACCATTCGAAAAATCAGATGAGTTTATTGTAAATGATATACCAATAGGATCTAAATTTAATACATCATCTTTATCATAATACGATACTCTTTTGTTACCACCTCTTATTTCAAACATTTGTTTAGTATGGTGTTCATAAAACACAGGAGTTTCACTCGTTCCAGTAACTGTAATAACAACATCATCAGTAGGAGTTGTTCCACCTATTTGAGTTCCTAATATTGTTATAGTATCATTAACTAAATAAAATTTACCACAATTCGTCAAGTCAACACCAACAATAGTACCACTATCACTTGTAATTGTGAATTGAGTACCAACACCATTTCCATTTGTAACACCAGTAATATTAGTGGTCAACGCATTACCAGCGGTATTACCATTTGAAACATAAGAAAACCCTGTAATATTTCCGTAGTTCAATGTAAAATCAGTATTACCTATATTTGTGTTAATTACATTCCATTGAAAATAATTACCAACTTTGTTATAATAAAAATTATCAGGAATTGTATTATTATAAAAATATTCACCTATTGTGTTGTTATGAAAATTATTTCCAATAATATTACCTTGTGGTTCACTAGATCCAAATCCAAAATTTTCACCTATTATATTATCAAAAAAACCAAAACCGATGTTATTACCGTTAAAATTATCACCAATAGTGTTTCCGTAAACCACACCTTTAAATGTATTTGTGTAAACAGAACCCAAAAAGTCATTACTATTAATACCAGGACCAAATGTATTACCAACACAAGTCCCACTAAAATGATTTCCACCAAATCCACCGAATCCGAAATCTAATCTATTCTGGTAAAAACTCTGATATATCATATTACCTTTAAACTCGTTAAATATTTGATTATCGTAAAAATCGTTATATATTGTATTATTTTCAAATCGTTCACCGATTTTATTGGTATATGTTTCTCCGCTTATATTATTATTATAGAAATCATTACCCATATCATTTTTAAAAAAATTATTGGTAATTACATTACCATTAAAACTATTCCCTATTCTGTTTTTATAAAATTCTTTACTTGATGGATTTGATATGTTACCTAATGTATTATTGTTGTAATATTCACCAATTGTATTTTCGTAAAACTCACAATAAATGTTATTACCTGCGAACCCATTTCCAATTAAATTACTGAAGGAATTAGAATATACTTTATTAAAATTATATCCATTACCTATGTCATTTTTATAAAACTGACCATTACGAAGTATATTATTATTAAATCCACTACCAATTTCGTTGTTTTGAAAATTTCCACCACTTACAATATTATATTCAAAACCATTCATAATATTATTTCTATAAAACCTATTTTGAACAAGGTAGTTAAATTGAAAATTTTCACCAATTCTATTGTATTGGAATTTTGACGTAATTCTGTTATTATTAAACCAATTCCCAATAATGTTACCATCAAAATCATTATCTGTAATGTTATTGTAAAAGTAATTACCTATTGTATTATTTTCACAATCATTATCAAATGAATTGTTATAACACATATCCCCAAATTTGTTATTTCTATATCCTGACCCATGAAATACATTATTTGCTAATATGAAAGAATTCTCGTCATAGACATATGAATTTGCAAAATTACCAATATAGTTATTTACATTAAAATTACCATAATCAAATGTATAATATTCAGTATATCCTGTCGTGATGTTATTTTGTTTATAACTTGTGTTCGTTTGACCATAGGCTAAAAACATCTGAACTCCACCACCAGAATTGGTATTGGTTAAACCTGTTATCGTCATTAAAGTGTCACTACTAATAGATGTTATTTCATAAGCGTTGAAATTATTATTGAATTCAAACCCAACGTACTCTCCAATAGATGAATTTGTAAAAATTGTATCAGTTCCATTTACAATCATTTCAGTACCTGAAGTGGGTGATATTGATACTGTCCCTGTATATGGGTTATTAAAATCTATTTCAATATATTCATATCTTTTAAATAAAATTGTTCTATGGTCATAATCTGTTCTGTTATTGAATTCGTCAATCCTTTCAGATATTCTACCATAAGCGACTCCGTTAGTTCTTTCGGTTATATTAAATGTCCAATCATATTGAATTCTATCTTTTGGGTATTTTGGTTGATATGCAGTTGAACTAATCGTATTCGCACTTATGGCAAAAACAATAATAGGTTCGACTTCGGATTGTTTATAGTTATTACCTATAATTTCATTTCCGTAACTATTAAAATCAGGTTGGTCATAACAAGTTTTAAAATTGGTTATATTATAATAATAACCAGGTTTTAAAGTTGATCCGGTTATGTTACTCGTCAATTCTGAATATGTTACATCAATTAGATTTTCATTATTAATCTTATCTATTAAAAAATCAGTTAAAGTCTGTAATGACATTTTATATGTGGTTGTACCATTATCATATATTGTTTCACCAGAAAATTGAGGTGATGTGATTCGAGGTAATTGTGTTATATATTTATTTGACATATCTATAAATATTTGTTTTTTTTTATATTCTATATAATATATTATTATTATTTTGATCAACTAATACATTACCATCTATATCTGTTATATTACCTTGTTCAAACGTATAAATATTATCTACACAATTAACACCACATATAAAGTAATCATAAAGTCCTGATTTTAATGACATTAAAAAATTGTGTCTAATATGGAAATAATCTAGAGGTTCTTCATAATATTTTATTTTTTTTATATTAAAACAACAAGTTCCTTCATGAATATCTCCCATTAAACCTGTTCCACCACCCCAAGATTGGATAAATGGTTGTATTCCTCTATTTGATGGTATAATCTCTTCCCATTCTTTTATTTTATAAATTGGGTTACCATTTAAGTATATTTTCAATGTCCCCAATCTTTGTTTTCTTTCACTTTCCCATTTTTTATTTAAAATTTCATTTGTGTTGTATGTAACAATTTGAGTTGACGTTATTTGGGAATCAGTAACTTCTAATGGTGCGATATTATATTCTTGAATTAAATCGTTCCAACCTCCATCATTTTCAATATTACAATCTGTCAATTTATAATCTCTATCGAACACAATTGTCACATTAAAATCTTTATTATCTGCAGTTGTACATAAAGTTGGTGTTTGACCACTTTCAATATAATAACCATCACTATAACCTGATATTGGGTTACAAACACCAGAATATCTAACAGCAATGAATTTTATTCTACCATCAGGTGTAAATTGAAAAGATAAGTTATTATCTGCATAATTTTTAATATCGTCTTCACCTCTTACCCCGATATAATAAAATACAGAACCATCAGTCCAACCACTATGTTCTCTATTAAAAACAAAATCTAAAGTCCAACCTTTCTCTGTTCTTCTTTTAATATATGGTGAACAATAATCATTTCCACCACCAGTATTAAATTTATATGACCAAGGTTTATTTTCTAATTGTGGATAAGGTGGACAACAATTAGATGGGTTAGATAATTTTCTCAAACACTCTATTGTTGAACCTGATAAATTATTCGTTAACCAAATAGATGGTGTATCAATAGGATTATTATAACCCGAAATAGTGTAATGACTTATCCCGTCTTTACTTCTATAAACATCATTATTTAATATCGTATAATCATAAGGATATCCAAAAAAATTAACAAAATCGTTATAATCAATCGTATAATCACTTGTACCATCAGTAATGGTAATAGAATCCCTAACACAAGTAAATCCACTTAAACTACTATTTATTGTAAGAGACGTATATGTAATATCATAATTAAATTGGATAACATCTGAATTATAATCTAAATCATTTTTTGTGATTTCATAGTCATACACCTCAGAAAAATCTATTCTACCATCTAATTTAATACCATAATAATTAAAAATATTTTGACTTGCCATAATTATATAAATATCTTTAATAAGTTTTGATATTTATATAAAAGCAATATTTAATGAATAATTTTATAAAACAAATAATAGAAGAAAAATTCGAATCAAAAGCACAGCAAAAATTTTTTTATGCAAAAGCGGGAGATAAATCATCTTCACCGAAAGAAAGAAAAAAATGGGACAAAATGGCTCATGAATTTTCAGATAAAACAGATTTTAAACATTTACCAAAAAAAGTTAAAAAAACAAAAAAAGAAATGGATGAAATTGTTGATGATGAATTAAACATTGCAAGAGGTAAAAAACCAACAAATTTTAATACAAAAGGTGTTACTGATAATAAAACAAGTGATGAAGTTGTTAAAATGTCAACCGGACAAATGGGTTCATCAAGTGCATACGGTGCGGTATCCATGAAATATTATGGAATGTCAGAAGCAGATATGAGTAAATCATTAGGATATGAAGATACTTTAGGTGATGATGAAGGATTTAAAGAAGCATATAGACATTTTACAAAAGAATTAGGGTTAACACACGAAGAAGCAATCGAAAGATTAGGTCAAATGGGATATGATCAAAAATTACCAGATGATAAGGTTAGATTAGTTGAAAACCCTAAAAAATTTATGGAAGAATATCTTGAAAGTATTTTATCTAAAAAAAATATATCAAATGACATTCTTAACAATGAAATCGATGAAGAAAAAAAAATTAATCCAATTGTGTTAAAACAAATAAAATCATTAAAAAATAGTTTGGATAGTCACAATTTATCATTAAAGGATATTTTGAAACATTTAAAATAATGAATAAAGAATTAAAAGATAGAGTTTTTGATGTCCCACAGGATATTCTTAATCTAATTAACCACACAATAACTGGTTTACAAGATAAGAATACTCATGGAGTACAACGTGCACAAAATATATTAAATGATAAAAAAGTAACTTATGGACAATTAAAAAGAATTATTCATGATTTACAAGGAATTGATAAAATTAAAGATATATCTAGATATAATCTTTACGGTGGTCAATTAATGGATAATTGGTCAAAAAAACATTTACAAGGTGAACGTGATTTAATTAGCAATAGAAAAGAAGGAAGAAAAGATGCGGATGAAATGGCTGCAATAACTGGAGAAAGAAAAAATTCATATCTAAAAAAACACACAAAAAAATTTGGATTTACCGTACCAACTAATTTAATTAAAAGTAATTCACATAAATCTTCTATTACACCAATAACGTCATTGGGACTTTTTGAAGAAATAGAAAAAATAAAAAAATTAATAACATATTAATATGGCAAAATTAACACAATTAGAAATTATTGCAAATCAATTAAGACCACAAGAATTAGTAATTAACAGATATAGTGCAACTAATGAATATTCCGCACAAAATAAAGACGCCATTTCTGATGGTGATGAATTTGGTAAAGGAGATAATAATGGTAGTATTGGTTCTCAAACTGATATTTTAAATAGAAATGCGACTATTTCATTTAATAGATATGGTTTAAATAATGAATATTCTGTACAAAATAGAGACGCTATTTCCGATGGTGATGAATTTGGTAAAGGTGAAAATAACGGTTCTATCGGATCTCAAACTGATATTTTAAATAGAAATTCAACTATTTCATTTAATAGATATGGTTTAAATAATCAATATTCTGCACAAAATAAAGATGCCATTTCTGATGGTGATGAATTTGGTAAAGGTGAAAAAAATGGATCGATTGGTTCTCAAACTGATATTTTAAATAGAAACGCAACTATTTCATTTAATAGATATGGTTTAAATAATCAATATTCTGCACAAAATAAAGACGCTATTTCTGATGGTGATGAATTTGGTAAAGGAGATAATAATGGTAGTGTAGGTTCAATAACTGATATATTAACAAGAAATACAGAATTGGCAATAAATAAATACGGAACTAAACATACATATCCAGATTTTTAATATGGAAATAACTAAAAAATTATTCTTCAAAATACTTGAAGAACAAAACATTCTTAAAACAACTCAAAATAAACCAATTGTTGATGCAATTGTTAATAGGAATCCTATTACCTTCTTTTATACGGGTCCAAGAAAACCAAAAGAAAAAAGTGTAAAACAAGGAAGAAGAATTAATGCAGAAGCAGTTGCTATGGGTATTAATAGTAAAGGTAACTTAGTTATTAGAGCATATGTACAACCACCATCTGTTTCAAAAAAAGGTTTTAATGAACATGGTTGGAGAACATTTATGGTTAGTAGAATGAGTAGGATTGAAGTAAATAAAAACACACAATTCAATCAAAAAAAACCAAACTATAAAGAAGGAGACGAATCCCCAAGATATGGTGGGATGAGAGTTACATACGTTAAATCAAATTGGGAAACAACGACACCAGTTAAAAAAGAGCCAAAACCCACAGAAGAACCAATTAAAAAAATTGAACCACTATTACCTCAACCAAAGTCAGACGAAAAACCTGAACCAACTCCTGTTGAACCAAATAAAGAAATAAAACCATCTAATGAATTACCTCAACCAAAACCAGAAGAAAAACCTAAAGAAAACCCAGAAGAAGAAAAAATATTTAATGATTTATATAACAAAAAATTAAGTGATTGGAAAAAATCACAATCATCTTTAAATAAAAACACAAATCCAGGTGAAGGAACTAGAAATAGATTAAAAAAAGAGACAGAAGATGAGATAAAAAATAAACAAACATCTCAATTAAATGAAAACATTAAAAGAATTAAAACTTTAATGTTATTATAATAATAATTATAATTATAATTAATAAAATATATTAAATATGCAACAAGGAAATGGAGTAATCTCAGAAAATGATTTAATGATGAGATTAGTACAGGCGAAAAAAATAATGAATAAAGTGGATAATGGTGACTATGAAACAGGTAATGTTAATGAAAACATTTTAAAATCTTCACCAGAAGAATTAGGTGCAAATCAAATGATGCATCAACCAATGATACCACAACAAAGAATGATGCCACAACAAATTGGAGGGTACGACATGATGGGTATGATGGAAGAATCAAGATCAACACCAACAAAACCTGTTAGTTCAAATGTTTTAGATGTTAATAGAATACAAAATACTAAATTACCTGAAAACATAAAAAAACTAATGATAGAACACCCTATACAACAACCACAACAAATATCATTGGCAGATTCACTTGATATTAATTTTGTTAATAAAGCAAGAAAATTAATGGAACAAGAAGGTGTTGGACCAAATAAATCGAAAACACCACAAAGACCACAACAAACACAAGTAATTCATACGAAACAAGATGTTAATGAGATTGTAAGTGCGTTAACGCCTATTATTGAAAATACCATTCGTAAAATAATGGATGAGAAATTAAATCAATTATTAACTGCACAAAAAACAACATCAATAAATGAAAATTTAGTTGTTAAAGTTGGTGATTCAGTATTTTCAGGAAAAATTACTAAAGTTAACAAGGCTAAATAACCTTTTCTTTTTGGATTATATATATTATCATTGACGTATAAACAAATTTTATGTCAAAAATTAAGATATTAGCAATTCCATCAGATAAATTTGGTGTGGGTAAATTTAGAATTTTAGATCCATTTAGATATATTGGTGATAACTACTCAGATGAAATACACGTAGACATTTCTTTTAATCCTGAAGATAATGATGATTTCTTCAAAGATTATAATGTAGTTGTTTTCCATAGTTTTGTTGTACCTACTACTCATGAGGCGAATATTAACCGTATTAAATGGTTAAAAGAAAAGGGAATTAAAACAGTAATGGATATTGATGACCTTTGGGTTGTTGATATGAGACACCCAATGTACCACCAAATTAAAGAACATAAAATTGCCGAGAAAAAAATAGAGATGTTAAGATTGGTTGACTATATCACCACAACAACATCTCTATTTGCAAATACAATTAAAGAAAAATTAGGTTTAAAAAATACCATAATATTTCCAAATGCGGTTAATGATGAAGAATCACAATTTCAACCAAACCCAACTAAATCTGATAAGATAAGATTTGGATGGTTAGGAGGAAGTAGTCATTTACATGACTTAGAATTACTTAGAAATGGAATTTCAAGTGTTCAGTATGAAAAACCTGAAAATACACAATTTGTTTTATGTGGATTCGATACAAGAGGTTCTGTTAGTGAATTCAACCAAGAAACAAAACAAGTAACCCAAAGACCAATAAAACCAGAAGAGACTGTTTGGTATAAGTATGAACAAATATTTACCGATAATTATCGAGTAACTAATTCATCTTACGAAACATATCTTAAATCATTTACACCGATTCCAGAGTATAAAGATGAAAATGAAACATATAGAAGAAGATGGACATTAGATGTTGCAAAATATGCAATAAATTATAATTATTTTGACATTTCTTTAGCACCATTAGTTGAGTCTTATTTTAATGCAAATAAATCACAATTAAAGGTCATTGAAGCAGGTTTCCATAAAAAGGCGTTGATTGCTAGTAATGTTAAACCATATAATTTAGATTTAATATCTGCAGTAGATAGTGGACAATTTAATAATAAAGGTAATGCGTTGTTAGTTGAAACAAATAGAAACCATAAAGATTGGGCTAAACATATGAAACGTTTGGTTGATAACCCAAACATGATTGAAGATCTTGGTAATCGACTTTATGAAACTGTTAAAGATAAATTCGCATTAAGAAATGTGTGTAAAGATAGGGTCGAATTTTTTAAAAATATCACCAAGTAATTTGGTAAATCAAAAAATATTGTTTATATTTGATTTATTAAAATTATAAAATATGCATTATTTAGTTACCATCGGTTATGAAACCGAACAAGTAGACAGAAACGGTAATAACCGTCTTCAAAAATTAAAGTATGCTTTAGAAGCAGATTCTGCCGAGGAAGCAATGTTAGTCGCAGCAAAATACAGAGAAGGCGATATCAGATCTAGTGAAACCTTATCAATTGTTAAATTACCAATTGAATGTGTTATTGATAAAAATAACACCCCCGAATTTTATAAAGACTAATTTATGGTAACAGAAACTGAACTTTATGAGAAATATATTTCTCAAAAAAAAAAGAACGCGATATAAAATAAAAAAATTATGTTAACAACACAACAATTAGAGTCAAATAAACAGAAGTTTATTGAAACAAATAATAAGTATAATATCTTTACCCCTGAATTATTAGATTTTTTAGGTGATGGATTTTATCTTTCACCCGCATCTCCTACATTGGAGATGTATGGTTGTTTTCCGGGTGGTTTATTAAATCATTTGATTAAAGCATGTAAATACGCTATCCAAATTAATGATTTATTACCTGAAACAATTAGACAAAATAAGGAATCCATTATTAAGTGTGTATTTCTTTCACAAATAGGTAAGGTTTTTTTATTTAAACCAAACCCAAGTGAATGGCACAGAAAAAACTTGGGTAAAATGTATGAATTTAATGAAGAAATTGTTTCATTAAGAACAGGTGAAAGATCCGCTTATTATGCAATTAATAATGGGGTTAAATTGATACCAGTTGAGTTCCAAGCAATTGTAAATTTGGATAAAGACGAAACTGATAAACAAGCTAAATATTATTCCGAGGCATTAACTAACATTGTTAAACAAGGAATCGAATTGGCAATAATAGATGAAAAAGAACATGGAAAAAGAAGAGATTAAAGATTACATTGAACAACTAAAAGGTTTTGAGAATCAAATAAAATCTGAAGATGAGGAAGAGATTGATTTAAATTTTATTACAGATTTAAATGATCTATTAACAAAATTAAATACCGATGTACAAGAAAGTATGACATCTAATCTCAAATCATTACAGATTAAAATTAAAAAACTAAAAGAAAATGCAGTTATACCATCATATTCAAAAGATGGGGATGCGGGAATGGATTTAACAATAACTGAAATAATAAACAAAACTAATGTAGATATAACATACGGTTTTGGAATTGCATTAGAAATACCTATAGGTTATGTTGGATTAGTGTTCCCAAGATCATCTGTTAGAAAGTATGATTTACTATTAACAAATTCAGTCGGGGTTGTAGATTGTGTTCCATCTGGAACAAAAATAAAAACTATTAATGGGGATATTAATGTTGAAGATTTATTTGAAAATATATCAATACCAATTTTATCATATAACGAAGAATTAAATTCAATAGAAACTGATATGGTTACAGATATGTGGATAGTAGAAAATAAAGATTTATTGAGAATCACCACAGAAGATGGAGATATTGTAGAATTACCACATGAAAAAGAAGTTTTTACTAAATCAGGATGGAAAAAAGTTTTTGATTTAACAGAAAATGACGAAATCTTAAGATTTATGTAAATATATCATATTCTTTTACATTCTATTGGATATTTATTGTAATAGAATGTGGTTATATGTGTGAAAAACAAGAAAAAATATGCTTACAATGTAGTAAAGAATTTTTAACAAATAGAGATCATTCAAAATATTGTTCAAATGAATGTAGAATCAATTCAATGTCAACAATATTAAATCCATTAAGAAAAAGAAAAATTATTAAATGTGAAGAATGTGATAAAGAAGTTGAGGTTCAAAATTACACTAAAAGAAGATTTTGCTCAATATCATGTGCAAGTAAGAATCAACAGAAAAATAATAATACTATAAAATTAAAAAAAAATAAATTTTCATGTGATCATTGTGGTAAAGAATATGAAACTTGGAATTATCGAAAAGTTTCTAAATTTTGTTCAAATGAATGTAAACACTTATCAGGTAGAATAAAAAGAAAATGTAATTCTTGTGATAAAGTATATATTAGTTCAAATTGGGAGGATGAAGGTTATTGTTCAAATGAGTGTAAGTCTAAATTTGTTGGTAAAAGAACATCTAAATTTGAAAAAGAAATATTTGAATTTTTAAAATTAAATATTAAAAATTTAACAGTTGATTCAAATGGATTTATAGATTTAAAAATAAGAAAAACATTTCCTGATATTTTAATAAATAATAAAATATTAATTGAATGTTATGGTGATTATTGGCACTGTAATCCATTATTTTTTAATCCCGATTATTACCATAAACAAATTAGAAAAACCGCTAAAGAAATATGGGAAAATGATAATCAACGGGTTAAATTATTAACCGATAATGGGTATGAAGTCATTATAATATGGGAAAATGATTATAAAACAAAAAAAATAACATTAAATAAGATTAAAAATAAAGTAAATGAAATATACCAAAATAAAAAAAATTGAAAAAACTAATAGTAAACCAATTTATCATTTAACAGTAGAAAAAAATCATAATTTCTTTGGAAATAATTTATGTTTACATAATTGTGGGTATAGAGGTGAAATCCAAGCTACCTTTAAAAAGGTACATGATGCATTTGATGCTGATTACAAAGTTGGTGATAGAGGTGCTCAAATCATTATTTTACCTTATCCACAAATTAAATTTATTGAAACAGATACATTATCTGATAGTGATAGAGGTAGTGGTGGATTTGGTAGTACTGGATCATAAATATCTCACACTTTTTAAAAAACCCAATCATTAAAATTGATTGGTTTTTTTTATTATAAAAAAATACATATATAAAGTATTGGGTTTTGAAGATATATTTATTAATAAAAGATATAATATGACTTCAAAACACCACACCGATGATGTTTACAAAGAGAAAAAAATTCCAAAAAATCCAAGACAATTAGAGATTACTTTAGATGAAAATCAAAAAGAAGTTGTTGAATTTATCAGAAATAATAAGATAACATTATTGTTAGCTGATCCAGGTTGTGGTAAAACAACAATAGCACTTCATTATGCTTTAACTGAATTAAGGAAAAAAAACATTGAAAAAGTAATTCTAACTAAACCAATTATTGAAATTGGTAGAAGTATGGGGTTTTTACCCGGTACATCAGATGATAAGGTAGAACAGTATTTACGTTCATTTGTCGACAACATGGAAAAACTTGTTGGTAAATCTGAAACACATAAACTTTTTATGGAAAAAAAAGTAATTTTTGAACCAATACAATATTGTAGAGGTGTTACTTTTGAAAATTGTTGTATTATTGCAGATGAAATACAAGGTGCGACATTACATGAACAAGTTTCTTTCATAACAAGAAAAAGTACATCTTCAAAATTAATTTTAATGGCTGACCCTTTTCAATCAGACATAAAAAACACAGGTATTTTTGATTTAATTGAAATTTTAAAAAATGAAGAAGGTATTGGTATTAAAGAATTAGACGAATCATTCCAAAAAAGAGATGAATTAATACAAAGAATTTATAAAAAATATAAAGTACATTTATTTAACAAATAAATTAATAAAGTAATTTTTGCACAATAAACCCATATCACTATAATAAATGATATGGGTTTATTATTTACTTATGTTTACATTAATATTATATTTACGAACATGGAAATATATATTAGTATTGATGGGGTAATTAGAAACCTCATACAAAAATTCGACTACCATTACGTAGATTATTATTTAAACTCAGAAGAAATTGGTAACAAACTTGATGTTGAAACAGGAAAAGTAATTGATTCTGATAATAGTGATTTTGAATATAAAATAAATGAACCTATTCAAAATGACAACATATTAAATAGTTATAAATTTAAATCAAAAGAAGAGTTTGAATACTTTTTATTCTTAGAATTCCCAATAGAAATTTTTGGTCATGCTGGACTTAGTTATTCGACCGCAATAACAGACCTTAACAAATTAATATCCTCAAATTTAGAACACAATATCACTTTAATTGGTTTAGATGAATTTGGTAAAGCAAAACCAGCAACACTTTTCTTTTTATCTAAAAATGGTGTTATGTCCAATAATATTAAATTTATTAAATCAAGTGAAATTGATGAATCATGGAAAAATTGTGATTATTGGATCACGGACAATAAAAAAATAATAGAAAAATGTCCTATTGATAAATCTGTTTATAAATTTAACACCAAATACAATGAATTCTTTACAATTGAAAAAGAAATAACTAAATTAACAGAAATAAAAGAAACATGGCTCAATTTTTCAGAAAACAGTACTACATTGATTTTGACAGAATCGTTGACAAATGCAAAATAAATGGAATAGTTGAAGACAATGATGAAGATATTGAAACAATACCTTTGGAAATCAATGTTTTTAAATATGAAATGATAAAAATGTGTTTGGATAGGGTTATTAACGACTTTCAAGAAGGAGAAGACGATACATTATTAAAAGGATTTAAAAATGAAGATATTTCCTTTCAACTTGCAATGAATAGTCTAATAAAAAGTGAAATTTTAATTGAATATATAGAAGATGATGAATAAAGAAGAACAAATACAAAAATTAATCGAAGCCATAGGAAGGTTAGATTCAAATGAGAGTGTCATATATTTCTTAACGTATGATACAAAAAATAACCCAAGAGCGTCAGTTAAACATATCTATGATATGGCATTAACATTGAATAATAATGGATTTACTTCAAAAATACTTGTTGAGGATAAAACATATGGAGGCGTACCTTGGTTAGGTGACGATTATAGTAAATTAGAAGTTGTGTCTATTAAAGAAGACAGACCTGAAATTAAAATTGATGATACTATTGTTGTACCTGAATACTATTCAAATGTTTTACAACAATTAACTAATGTTAAATGTAGTAAAGTAATGTTAGTCCAACAAAAAAATTATATTTTTGAAACTTTACCAGTTGGTAGTAGATGGATTGACTTTGGTTTTGATAGAGTGATAACTACAACAGAAGAAAGTAAAAAGTATATTTTACAAAATTTTCCAGAATCATTAGTGTTTATTATACCACCAATAATTGGTGATAATTTTACACCTTCAGAAACCCCAATTAAACCATTGGTTGCAATTAATTGTAGAGATAGAGTTATTCATAGAAGATTAATATCTGAATTCTATCTTAGATATCCGCAACTTAGATTTATCACATTCAGAGATATGGTACAAATGAGTTACAAAGACTTTAGTGGGGCATTAAAAGAATGTGTTGTCTCATTATGGGTTGATGATGATTCTACATTTGGTACATTTCCACTTGAATCAATGAAATGTGAAGTACCTGTAATTGGTAAAATTCCTGATACAGAACCAAATTGGTTAGGTGAAAATGGTATGTGGACAGATGATGTTAATAATCTTGTTGATATTTTGGGAACTTTCTTATTATCTTGGTTAGATGGTATTGATTTAACTGATGAGGTTAAAAGTAAAATGAAAGACACTTTATTACCATATGATACAAATGTAACTAAAAATAATGTTTTATCTATTTTCGGATCGATAAAAAATAAAAGAAAAGAATCAATCGAAAAAGGGATTGAAAATATAAACAAAGAAACTATATAATGGAAAATAAAAAAATAAGTGTGTTAATTCCTGTACACAAATTAAATGAAGAATATAAGGAAATGTTATCAATTGCAATTGATTCTATGAACACATTTTATAATGATGTTAAAGTTTTGATTATTTGTCCAGCTAACATTAAAAATGAAATTAGTAAAATTGATTTTGGTCAAAAATTAGAAATAAATTTTGTTGTTAATTTAGGTCAAACAGATTTTTGTTCACAAATTAATAAAGGTATTGAAACATGCGACACCGAATGGTTTACAATATTAGAAGTTGATGACGTATTCAAACCAATTTGGTTAAAATCAATGAATGAACATATCAAATCATATACTGATGTTGATGTATTTCTTCCAATCATTAGAGATGTTAATAAAGATGGTAATTTTTTAAGTTTTACAAATGAATCATCTTGGGCATATGGTTTTACCGACCAACAAGGTTTTATCGATAATGGTACATTATTGGAATTCCAAAATTATCAAACAAGTGGAGGTCTTTATAAAACTAAAGTAATTAAAGAAAATGGGTTGTTTAAAGAAAATATTAAGTTAACATTTGGTTATGAATTTTTATTAAGGTTAACTAATAATCAAGTTAAAATAATGACAGTTCCACGTGTTGGATATCAACATGTTAATTTAAGAGAAGACTCATTATTTTGGTCATTTGAAAACGAAAAATTAACTGAACAAGAAGTTAAGTTTTGGATAGATTCAGCAAAAAAAGAATTTTTCTTTAAAAATAAACGAGAATTAACATATGTTCCATCTTAATGCCAAAAAAAAGAACCCAAAAAGAATATTTTGGGGTTCAACAAGAAGAAGCGGTAGTAAGATATCTAGAATCTGAAGACGAAAACGAAAGGAATAAGATATTCAATGAATATTTAAAAGAACCCCTGATTATAATGATCGAATCAATTATTCGACGCTATAAATTATATAGAAAAGGTATATCGTTTGATGAAAATCATACAGATACTTGGTCTTTTCTAATGACAAAATTAAACAAATTTGACCATACCCAAAATACGAAGGCGTATTCGTATTTTGGTACAATTTGTAAAAATTACTTGATGGGTGCAATTCAAAAAGACACCAAAGAAAGTAATAGAAGTATATCATATGAGGATATTTCTTCCGAAATAGAAGAAAGTCCTCATTTGTCATATACAATAGATTACGAAGTAATTGATTATTCTGATGTCATTATTAAATTAGTGGTAGAATTAGAAGAATTCATGGAAAACGAAGAAATGAACGAAAATGAAAGAAAATTAGGTTATGCATTACTTGAAATTTTCACTAATTTTAATAAAATATTTCAAATTGGTGGAGGTAATAAATTTAATAAAAACTTAATACTTTTATCATTAAGAGAAATGACATCTTTATCCACAAAAGAAATAAGATTAGCATTAAAACGTTATAAAAAAATGTATAATGGTATATTAGAAGATGTTATAAAATAAAAAAACATCTATTTATTGATATGGCAAATAAAAGAAATATTATATCATTAGATGTCGATTCTGCATTATCTTTAATGCAAGAAATTTATAATGACATTATCGAACAAAAAAATACCGCATCATTAATTATGAAAAAAATGCTTGCGTTTATGAAAGATGCTGAGGATATGAGTATGATTGGACCTGTAATTAAAGAACAACAAAAAATTCTTAATGAATGTGCAGAAAAGAAAATATCATTAGTTAAATTACAGAGTGTTTTATTAAAACAAACACAAGGTCAAGGTAATGGAGGTGGGCCAATTGGTAAACTTACATTATCTGATGAAGATAGAGCAATATTAGATAAATTAGTTAATGATGATGATAAAAATATATCAAAAACTTCATATTCACTATAATGAGCGACGTTAAAAGTACTAAAAACAAAATACAATCAAAACTTGAGGCCATCAAAAAAATAAATGATGACCCAAAAGCATTTACAGATAGTATTGATGAAAAATACCTCAAAGATTTACCATCAACTGATGCTATTTTAGGTAAAAAATTATCTGCTTATTTAGATAAACAAAAAAGAAAAACATCAAATTCCAATAAAGATATTTTTGGTGATTTACTTGATATTTCTAACGGGTTTTTAGGTCAAAATAAAAATGCAGGAAAAGATAAATCAGCGTTAGGGGTTTTAAAAGATAGTGCACATACTGCAGCAAAAAAAACTTTAAGTTCAACTAGACAAATTGTTTCAGATAATGTAAATAAAGTTTTTTTTGCTGGAGATGGGATTTGTGGTACACTAACATCAATTAATATAGATCAACTAACGTTAACCCCAAATGAGTTTGATCTATTAAAAATGTTTACAGTAGAACCTTCATCTGCGTCTGGTAAAATAATGTATGAAGCATCATCACCTGATAAAGGCAAACAGAAAGTAAATAGAAATTTTTATAACTCTTTTAATGGTTCACCATATCAGTTTAATACAAATAATAATAAAACATTATTTACATCAACTTGGAGTGCACCTAATCAACATTTTGTGATTTCAGGTTTAACACAAGAAAATACACAACCAAAAGTTGGCGAATTTTTTTCAGATTATTTTTCAACTATTGAATTACCAGAATTACGAGATATTGTTAAAACTGCAATGTTAATGACAATACAAGGAGACGGAACTGAACCATCCTTTTTTTTAGATGCGATGAATGAAGTTCAAAGAATTATTAAGAAATTATTATCTGTCTGTGGACCACCATTAAATCCAAAACATTTTACAAATCATAACCCAACAAAATTGTTTAATGAAAATGATGAAGACATCCAATCATATTTTAATTTTGATGATGTTGAGGGTATTGATATAGATGATGAAGATACAAAAAAAAGAAGAGTTTTAAAATTCAAAGATTGTAATAATTTTGAAGTTCCTGTAAATGGTAAGATGATTGAGGATTTCGTATATTTCATTGATAAAAAACCAATTGGTTCTGTTATTGATAGTACTTTTAGTAAAGTGGCTAATGATGCATCTTCACAATCAGAATCATCTTTACCAACAATCAATTTCAACATTAATTTACAAAATCTTTATATTTTAAATGTACCTAAAGCAATGATAACTGCAATTTTATCACCCAAAATATTTTTCCCAATTGTTTTAGTATATAAAATAATAAAAAATAATTTAGCATCAATTGATTTAAAAATACTAATGAAAAAATTATGGAAATTATTTTATGGAATTATTAAAGACATTTTTTGGTTATTTATGAGGGAATTTTGGAAGTTAATTAAAGTAGAACTTTTAAAATTTTTACAAAAGACGGCAAAAAAAATACTTAAAGGTAAATTAAAAAAGTATTACATAATAATAACAGCATTAATTGCGTTTCTTACTAAAGTACTTCAAGATGGGTTAGATAATTGTTACGATTTATTTAATGCTGTAATTGCAGGTATAAATGGAGCATTGACCGCAAATGGACCAATAAAAATACCTAACTTGTTATTAATGTTCGCTGACAAACAATCCGGTTATAGTCCCGAAAGAGCTAGTATGAATATATCCGAAAAAATGTCTTCTGCTGGTATTAATATGGGCCCAATATTTGGTGAAAGTAATAATCTTCAGACAATGATTAAATCAATTATGGATGGACATGCAGAAGAAAAAGATGCAAACGGTTTTGTTAGTTCAACAAATTCATTACCAATTATTGTTGCAACACCATTAGGACCTGGAACAATATTACCGGGTATGATGACATTGGCAGGAAAATCTTTATAATATGGATAAGAAAAAATTAATTGAAATAGTTGAAAATATAGAAGATAAATCAAATAATGATTTATTTATTGCACAAAAAGAACTATATGAAGAGTTCAATAAAACAAAAGAATTGATTATTGACTTAACAAGACATCTTGATGGTGTTGAAGAGTTATATGATAAAGTTAATGATGAAATAGGGAAAAGAATTATAAAATAATGAAAATAATAGATATTGGAATATGTATAAATAATAAAGACCCAAAAGGTATTGGAAGAATACGTGCGGTTCGTTATAATGACTACATTGGTGAAAAAGAAAAATCGGTTGAATATGAAGAATGGGGAGATAAAGATCCATTTGTATGTTGCCCATTTCTACCAACAAATATTAATTTCATTCCATTAGAAAAACAAGCGGTTAAAATTATCAATTATAATCCAGATAAAGAAACTGTTAACCAAGAATATATTGCCGGACCTTTTACAACTAGATACGATTATAATACTCAAACATATTCACAACAAGTTGAAAATACCACATATGGTATTCACGTAAAACATTCTGCAGATATTATAAATTCAAAAAATAATACATATACAAATGATAGATCAAAAAACTCATTTGCAGATGAAAAAGATTATGCAATATACGGTAAATCTGGTTCTGATTTAATTTTTACAGATGGTGGTATTATATTAAGAGGGGGTAAGTTATTATCAAAAGATGCTGCTAGTGTAAAAGATAGAAAAACTATGTTACAACAACCTTTAATGAGTAACAAGTTGGCGAAGATCACATTAAAAAAGTTCCCAAAAAAAATGGATTTAATCGCAGATATTAAAACTGAAGTAACATATGATTCTGCAACAATAAAATATATTATTGAATATGATTTGGATAATTTAACAAGCCCATCAAATGTTAATTTTTATATTTATAAAGTTGATGGAGGCAAAGTAAATGGGGATTCATATAACTCATCTGTTTTTAATCAATTTACCGCAATTAATACAGGATTCACCAAATTTATTCATACAACTGGTTCAACAACTTTTTCAATACCTGTCAATTCTTTAAATAACGCTTATATTGAAACTAGACACACTATCAATAGTTTACATGACTTAGGTTTAAAATATACAATAAATGATTTAAAACTAAATAACCCATCGTACTCTATTTATCCTAACGAGGATATACATCCTTTCTATTTTAGACCATCTTCTGAATTTATTAAAAGATTAACAACAGATGTTGAAAACAAAAATAGAACCATATTCATATCAAATATTGAAGTTTGTAAAGTTGGACCCGGTTCTGGTATGGTATGGTCACAAGAAAGAGCAATACCAAAACCCAAAATAAAAGAAACCATGTTTGAATATGGTAAAATAAATGATAATTCACCAGAACAAACATTTGGATCAATAGTGTCTGATAAAATTTATTTCTTATCCACCGATACAAATGAAACGGATAAGGTAATTGATTTTAATGATTTAAATAAATATGATTTTACACAAGAAGACTACATAACAAAAATTCAACCTAAAACTTATTCTTTTGTAAGAGGTGAAAATTTATTAAAAATCTTATACCATATAATTGACTTATTATTAAGTCATCAACATAATTTGGTCGGACCGTTAGTACAGGGCGACCCCAATTACACAAAGTTAAACGAATTATTAAATAGTATTGAAAATGATCTTTTAAATAAATCAATTAGAATCAACTAATTGAGATATTTATAATAAAAAAAGATGTCATATTATCGTTCATATTTTGAAAAAAACAATACAATAATTAAAAATTCGTATGTAAATACCGCTAAATTTCCGGCAACTGAATTATATTACGGATATGGATTTTCAAAATTTATTTTTAAAGTAGATTTAAATGAATTAAAAACCAAAATAAATAATGGTGATTTTATATTAGATAATAATACGAAACATTATCTTAACATGACCAATACGATATTTGGTGATGAAACAATGCGAAATGAAATTAAGGGTACTGGAAAACAAAGAACTAGTTCTTTTGATTTAATTGTTTTTAGAATAGATGAATATTGGGATGAAGGAACAGGGTATGATTATGAATACACTTCAGATATATCGATAGACAATCATACATATGACGCAAAACCATCTAACTGGTATAATAAAACAACATTAAGTGGTTGGACAAAATCAGGTATTTATGAATTAACTGCAAATACAATAACCAAAATACATTTTGATAATGGTAATGAAAATATTAAGTCAGATATCACATCCTACATTAATAGTATTTTAACCGGAGGTTCTACCAATTATGGATTGGGTTTAGCTTTCGATATCCCATATCAAAGTATAACAAATTCCCTTGAACAATCAGTTGCCTTTTTTACTAAATACACACAAACATTTTTTGAACCTTTTGTGGAAACAATTTTTGATGATAAAATAGATGATGATAGAGAATTATTCATAGAAAGAACACCACAAAATTTATATTTATATGTTACAAAAGGAACTAATTTCTATGATTTAGATTACCTTCCTACTGTTGACATATTAGATACATCAAAGACCCCAATTTCAACACTTACAGGATTAACCACAACAAAGGTTAGGAAAGGTATTTATAAAGTCACCTTGGGTCTCTCAGGACAAATTTGTGATGGTAGAAGATTCTTCTATGATAAGTGGAAATCAATAAGCATAGATGGTATATTAATTAATGATGTAACACAAAAATTTGTACCAAATCCATATACCGCAAATTTTACAGTTGGAGGTAATCAAACAGAACTACAAAGATACTCAATACAATATTTTGGAATAAAACAATCCGATAAAATAAAACAAGGTGATATAAGAAAAGTTGTTGTTTCATTTAGATCAATAGACACACCAAAAACACAATTATTTAAAGAAGTTTATTATAGACTTTTTGTAAAAGAAGGACATACCGATATCATTGTTTACAATTGGACACAATTAGATGTTACCAATGAAAATTCCTTCTATTTAGATACCAATTACTTAATTCCAAGAGAATATTATATGGAATTTAAAGGTCATACACATACAGAAGAAATTTATTATAAAGATCAAATAAAATTTGAAATTGTATCAGAAAAATAAGTATTTATATATTATGAAAACAAAAATTAAAATAACAGAAGAACAATTAAAAAGAATTCTTTCTGAACAAATGGAAGAAGAAAAAAATGATGGAACTTATATGGTTCTTTCTAATTTAATAAATATGAAAAATGATATTGAAAAAATATTAAATTTTAAACATCATCCAGGTTTTGATAAATTAATAACTGGTGAACATGCTTGGGCAGCAGATCATATCACAACATCAAAAGATGACATCGAAGAAGTTGCAAATTTTATGGAAGGTTATTTTGAACAACAAAATTTAAATGAATCAAAATCTGATTATGAAACATACCATGATTCTTATACCTCCGCAATAAATTCAGCATTAGAATACGCAGAATCAAGAGGTTATGAATATGATAAAGATGAAACATCAACCAAAATAGGACTGGGTCCTGCTAGACCAAGAGATGGTAAAACAAATAGATTTACCATAACCCTTTACAAAAACGGAAAAGAACAAAGAAAAGCATTACAAATACAAGTAACTCACTTGGGTAAAAAATACGAACTAAACGCATATATTAATTAATAAATTATGAAAATAATAATAACAGAAGAACAATTAAAATTAATCCTTAATGAAGAAATGGAAATTGATGAAGCAAAACATAAACCAACAAATTCAAAATTATGGGCTAGTTGTTTAGCGTGGGCAAGATCTAAATACAAAGTCTGTCCAAGTGCATATTGTAATGGTGCCGCATCTAAAAGATATAAATCCAAAGGTGGTGGATGGAGAACAGTTAAATAATATATAAAATGAAAATATTAGTAAATAAAGAAGATTTAAAATATATTCAAGAATCTTTAGAATCTGGTGAGGTTTTAAAAGAAGATCTTAATAGATGGTTTAAAGAAAAGTGGGTAGATGTTAGCAAAAAGGTTAATGGAAAACATCCACCATGTGGAAGAAAGAAAGCAGCAGATGGAAGTTACCCAAAATGTAGACCATCCAAAAAAGTTTCAAAAGAAACCCCAAAAACCGCTAGTTCATATACAAAAAAAGAAAAGAAAGGAATGACAAATCAAAAAAGAAACGCAGAAAAAACACACCCAAAAAGTGGTACTGGTAATACCCCTAAATTAACTCATTATAATGAAGAAATTATAAGTGACATTACAAATTTAATTTTAAAAGAAATACATTCTTTAAATGAATTTGATGAAAATAATGATATCATCTTTGAAGATGAATTTGGGTCAGTTCAAAACACTAATTTTATTCCTGATGAATTATTGAATGAAGCCGAATACCAAGGTAGAAAAGTTCAGTTGGGTAAAATCATGCAGGGAGACATCAAAAAATTTAGAGTTTTTGTTAAAAATGATAAAGGTAAAGTCGTTAAAGTAAACTTTGGTTTTGGTGGTAAATCAGCTCATGGTAAAAGAATGGTTATTAAGAAAAATAATCCAGAAAGAAGAAAATCATTTAGAGCAAGAATGAAATGTGATAATCCAGGTCCAAGAGATCGCCCGCGCTACTGGAGTTGCAGAGCCTGGTAGTTAAAAAATATCTTATAAAATTATAATTTTATAAGATATTTTTTTTTATTTAAGACTCCAATTTTTATATGTTTTAAATTTACCTTTAATCATTCTTAAAAAAGATGAATAATCATGACTTTCTCTCACACAGAAAGAATATATTTCATCTTTTTTTATTATTTTAGTCTCTTGTGTTATTTTATTATAAATATTAAACTCTGTTTTATAAATATTGTCTAATTCTATAACATTATTTAATATTATCTCATCAGATTCCCCATTATTAATGAAACAATAATATCCGTTATATCTTTTAATTACTTTATTTTTATTTAGTTTATTTGCCATTCTACTCATATTACCAGAATCCATCCCTAAATTTTTAAAATACTCTTCTTTTCCTGTTATTCTTTTTATATTGTTATTTACATCAACAATAATCCATTCTTTAGAGGTACTTTTATTATATTTTAAAATTCGTTCTTTATTTCCTTCCCAAATTTTATCTTTATGTTCTTTTGTGAATTTTTTACCCTTATTAAATGCAATAAAATTATTTTTTATTTTATTTTGATATTCTTCACTTTGTAATATTTTTTGCCATTTTTCTGATTTTTTTAATCCTTCTGATATTGTTTTTTTAAATTCATCTGTTGTCTTTAATTTTTTACCTTGTCCACCTCCAGTTATGTTATAACCATTAGGTAAAATTGAATTAAATTCACTAATCCAAATTATTTCTTTTTCATTTAATTCGTCTAAATTATTTGCATGATCAATTATTTCAAATGAAAAATTTTCAATACCATATTTTTTTATTGCTTTTAAAAATGGTCTTATTACATTTTCTTTTTTACTTTCTTTGATATGATTTTTAATTCTTGATTCCAAACTATTAATTGTTTGTCCAATATATATCTTACCATTAACTTTATTTGTTGATTTATAAATTATCATAACTTACCTTTTATTATAAATATAACAAAATTTCATATTGGACATGTAAAATATGGTAAAATTTATTTATTTTTTTATTATATTTATATTAATATGAATTTAAACGAAAATATAGAAAGAATAAGACAAATAATGATTTCCGAGGAAATGGTTCAATCAGATGCTTGGAAGTCAATAAAAAAGACAATAGATATTCTTAAAACAAAGAAAAAAATTCTATTATTAAGTTGTTCAAATAGATATAATTTTGATGAAGTTAATATTGATATACCTAAGTCAAAATTATTAGCGATGTATATTAAAGAAGAATTAGGTGATGATTGTGTTTTAATTGATGTTACCGACCTAAAAATATTACCTTGTGAAGGTAATGTATCAAGAAAAGACGGTAATAGTTGTGGATTAAAAGATGCGGAACTTAAAGATAAAAATAAGAACCCAACAGGACATCATAGATGTTGGGTGAATATCAATAACAAATCTGACGAGTTATGGAAAATATCTAAAGAATTGTTTGAATCTGATACTGTTATTTTTTTTAGTTCAATAAGATGGGGACAAACTAATATGTATTATCAAAATCTAATTGAAAGATTAAATTGGTTGGAGAATAGACATACAACACTTGGAGAAACTAATATAATAAAAGATATTGAAACTGGTTATATATGTGTTGGTCAAAATTGGAATGGTGAAAATGTAAATAATCTACAAAAAGAAGTACATAGATTTTATGGTTTCAAACCAAACGATAATTTATATTGGAACTGGCAATACACAAAAGATGTGGAAGATGAATCACAAAAATCTTATAAAAATTCTCATACTAAATTCATAAAAGATACTAAATTATCAAATGATAAATAAGGTTTTTTAATATAATAACTTTAATTAATATGAAAATCTTATTAAACGAATCACAATTAAAAAAATTAATTTTAACTGAAAGTAATGATATTGATTATGTATCCGAAATCTTGATTAATTATTATGTTTATAATGATAAACCTAATGTTAAAATTGATGATAAAAAACTTTTATGGGTTTTTAATCAATTTATTGGGATAATCGATGAATTAAAATATTATCATATTAATTCTGAAGATTTTGTTAATTTAAATAATATCGGTTTTAAAAAGAATGGTAATATAGGTTATTTCGATATTGGTTTTGGAAATTTTTTTGAAAACTTTGAAACTGATGTACAAAATTTAGAGTTAGATGAAACAAAACTTAATATTGATAATAGAAGTTTATCTAAAATAATTAAAAAATTCACAGAATTAAAACATAGAAAATTAGGTAAGGGTGGTGAGTTTGGAATGGCATACGACATCGGAAACGATAAAGTATTAAAAATAACTACCGATAAAACCGAAGCGGTTAATTCAAATAAATTAATTGGAAAAACACCACAACATCTTGCTGAAGTTTATGATGTGAAAAGATACATCGGAAAAGATGAAAAAGAATATTTTATAATCATACTAGAAAAATTAAAAATAACAAAATTAATCAATAAATATTATATACAAATTAATGAAATATTATTAAAAAATTTAAATAAACACATTTCACCAAAAGTTATTGATTTTATAAGAAAAAAACACCCAATGGCAGCTGATTTTTTAGAAATGATGACAAAGGAAGGTTATGATAAGACTTGGAGTAAATACGTTGATTTAATTGATGATGATACTGATGTTGACTATAATGAAATTAGTGATTTAAGCGAATGGATTAAAGGTTCGGTAACCAATCAAAATAACATAAAAAGAACTCCACCAAACTACATTAATAGAATTATTAAATCGTTATTATGAAAATAATTATAACAGAAAATCAATTTAAAATATTATACGAACAATCTCATAAAGATTATCTCAAATGGAAACGTAAAAACGTGACATTACGTGGTGTTACAGAACTTGGAAAAGAAAACAATGGTGGAGGTAGATTTGGTTCTGGTTTATATACTGCGTTTTTAGGTAATAAAGACATGGCAAACAAATACGGTAAAGTTTATTTCGTATTAAACGCAATTCCAAAAACACCAAAAGTTGTTCATGATACAAATTTGGCAGAAATCTTTCTTCAAAATGTAATTAATAATTGGTGTAAAGAACGTAATATCTCATATAAACCTAATGAATTTTTTAATCAAACTGATATAAGAACTGAAATGTTAGATTTAGGTTATGATGGTTTGGTTATTAAAGGTAGAGAAATGGTTAATTATAACCCACCGGATAATATAAAATATTTTGAATATGAACATCAATTAAAAAATTATTACGATCAATTACCTAATAAAATATAACATCCACACCACATTCATGTAACATATCAATACTACGTTTTTGGTGTTCTTCCCACATATCTTTATTTGTAGTAGTACAAACTCGTTTACAATATACTTTCTTAATACCAGAGTTTATAATCCCTCTTGCACAATCCATACATGGTACACCTGATGTAATATACATTGAAGAGTCTTTTATTGGTGTTCCAACTCTCGCAGCATTATATATTGCATTTGCTTCGGCATGAACCATCCAAAAGTATTTTTCAGGTCTTTCCTGACGTTCTTCTTTCGTATCATCCAAACCCCTTGGAAATGAATTATAACCCGTAGAAAGTATCTCCTTATCACTACCAACGATAACTGCACCTATCTGTGTGTTAATATCTTTTGATTTTAATTTTACTTGTTCTGCAATACCTAAAAAATACTCATTCCACTCCATTACATTAATTTTTGTTTTGTTATATAATGTATTCTATTATTTGAATACATATTAAATCTTTTTGCTTCTTTTTTTTCTATTAGTTTACTCATGTCCATAATGTGTTTTTGATTTTTTATGTCAATACCACATAAGAACATATCTTTATCGTATTTTTCATATGTTGTTTCTCTAATATACTTTCCTTCATCATCCATTATAAGATGTTTTATTATTTCTGTTTTATTTGATTTACATTCAATACCACGTTCCTCAATTAATTTTTGTAAAACATCCAAACGTAACTTTTCATATTCAATTTCTCCCATTACACAAATATAGTTAAAAAAAATTATTAATCAAAAAATAATTCATATTTAAACATCCCACAATCCCAAATTCTCTCATAACCAAGTTCATTCATTAATGTTTTTTCTGATTTTGTAAAATCTAAATCTGGATGTTTTAATTTTAAAGAGTTTTTTCCAAAACCAAATTTATGAAAACGTTTATATTTATTTTTTTTTGAATTGTAATAAGTGTAGGTAGGTTTGTTTATACCAACTAATTTAAACCCCATTTTAATATATAAATTATTTTCAGGATCTAATGTCCATCTTCTATCAGCAAAACTGATAATATTTTTTGGGGAATATTCATTTTTAAATGTTTTTATAAATTTAGATGCCAACCCATTAACAACATATCCTTCTTTAATTGAATACCTTGATAATTCATATTGTTCATCTTTGTTTTTTGTCATATTTCTTTTATCGTTAAATGTCATCACACCAATTAATTCATTTTTATAAAATCCACCATAATGTATTTTTGAATTATCGTTTCCTTGTATGTGATTTATGTTTAAAAAATTAGACTTTAATAATGAGTCGATTCTTTTTATGATAACGTTTCTTCCACCAATTTTAATACCATTATTTATTTTTAAAATATGTCTAATTTTACTTTTAACTAAATCTTTTTTTACAACCCACTCATCTTCAAATATTTGAATTAATTTATAACCAATTTTATTACATTCAATTGTTTTATTCAAATGATATGAACTATTTTTACCCATTTTTTCGGTATGAAAATATAAACCATTGTACTCTATCCCAATTTTAAACTCTGGTATTATAATATCTATCTCTTTACCATTTAAAATTTTTCTATTTTTACCCTTTTCAGTTTTAAAACCTAAAGATTCAATAAATTCCCTTAACTCAATTTCACCACTTGATGACCATGTTGGAGACATATTAATATTACTCATCTTAGTATTATGACTCATTTTACTTCTAGTCAATTTTGATGATAATATTTCATTTGGAAATTTTATCTTATAATCATAACAAGAAATGTTATGTTTTTCCATAAGGTGTTTATTGGTGATTGTTTTCATTTTTTGATCACATAACTTACATCTCACATAATTTTTTTCATCTAAAAATTCAGTAATTCTTTCTTTTTCCTTTAAATAAGTTTTATGGTATTTAATATCTTGTGGAAATTTTTCTAAATATTCATTTAATGTTATTTTATGAACACTATTGATATGAGTCTCAAAACATCCAGTTTTATTTTCAATATCAGTAGTCTCCCAGTCACATAAACAACATTTCCTATAATCTTTTTTTAGTATTTCTCTTATATCAAAATATTCTTCAAACCATTTCTTATTATTGATATGTTCATATTTTTTTCTTTGGTAATTTGTGACCGGAATGTCAACATCACCATATGTTTCAACAATATGTCTTGTCAAACAACCAGATACATTATTTACATCATCAAAGATTTTATTTGTTTTTTTACATACCACAATTAATTTATGACCAATTGTATCTGTCACATAACGATTTATTTTAGATTTTTCAATAATATCACTATTTCCAATTTTTTCCTGACCACCCTTTTTATTTATTTCAACATTATTCTCTTTTAATACCTGTGAAATCTTTTTATGACCAACACCAAACATTTCACTTAACTTATGCGTACTTTTAACATCAGTTTTATATAATCTTATTATATTTTCAATATCTTTATTATCTAAAATTCTTTTCATAAATCAAATATAATAATAAATATGATATAAAACAACTTACAATCCATTTAATTTTAAACCAAAAAAAAACCCTCGATTTCTCGAAGGTTTTTTGGTTTTGTTTTTTTTATGAGATTATCTCAATGTATCGTTGTTAAATACTTGAATACCTCTTACGGTAATAACACCGAAGTACTTATTATTAAC
>Ga0209084_1000071_pt1 | contig 98993 bp, 128 predicted proteins | sample C_130820_MF_Meta_FD_187309 | JGI IMG/M metagenome (GOLD analysis project Ga0209084, IMG submission 187309) | Freshwater microbial communities from Lake Croche, Canada to study carbon cycling - C_130820_MF_MetaG (SPAdes) (version 2) | ecosystem: Environmental > Aquatic > Freshwater > Lake... | reverse complement strand
CAAATCCCATTTTTAATAAGACATCTTTGCCTTCTTTAGAAATAGTCATCATAGCATTTAAATCTTCATCGTAAGATACATCTATTAAGCCTTTTTGATATAGATCAACCAAAACTTGGTCCATATCTTCTTGCATTACAGCGTGGAGTTCTGGCATAACTTCTTCCAAGATCTCCATGTCAAACATGTATACTGGTTGACCATCTTCATCAATTCCCTCAAGGATTGCAGCACCTTCTGATAGAAGATACTCCATAATTTCCCTATGTTCCTCGTTTGAAGGATCGTATTCCAATGTGTCACTTCCTCATTTCCTATTATACACTTAATCAAAATAAATGCACCCCTGGAGAGATTTGAACTCCCGACCTTCTCGGTAGAAACGAGCTATTCTTTCCGCTGAACTACAGGGATAAAAGTAAAAGGTCACTTGCGTGACCTTTTGCATCTAATATGTATTATACTATGCGCTAAGGGTGCTTGTCAATTGCCATTGCCAAAATGAATGTTTATCTTGACGATCACCAAAAAAATTAGCAATTCCGTTTTCTTTAGCTTCTGTTGCAATATCAAAGCCATCTTTTAACTTATCAATAATCTGCAAGTTAGTTTTGCTTAACTCAGCAAACATCTGTTCAGAAGTTAAATCTGCAGAATCATTGATTTTCAATGCACTATTTTGTTGTAATTGCTCAAGTCCAAATGGTGATTTTTCTTTAATTTTTTTTAAATTTTCAGCATATGTATCAATTGAATCAAATACATCTTCATATATTTCTAATAAAAAAGCGTGATCTTGTTTAAATTCTCGCCCTTTAATATTCCAATGATAACCGTGTGCTTGAGCATACATTTTCATTGCCATTGATTGTAATTCTTTTAAAATTTGAATTAAATTTTCATTATTTGCCATTATTTTCACCTTTTTGATGCAATGAGTGCACCATCTCTAGTATTATATCGGAATCTGATTTTTCTTTATCGTTTTCTGTATAAAGAGCTTTTAAAGTTTTTTTATCTTCTTTTCTTTGTGCTCCCTCACCCATCATAATGAACAACATGGCAACTGGAATAAACAAGCCAATTGGAAAATTGGACCACATATGAGAAACATTAAGAATTATTGCTGAAATATACCCTGACATTCTTGCTGGGTATTTGTCTATATAAAAAGATACATGATTTATTAATTTGCTCATATATCTAATTATACATTATCTTGATACTTTAGCGTAACCTGTTTTTTTCTTATTCATGGACCCAGGCTTTTTAAACCCCGACCCTTTAGGCATTGTTGCAATACGAATAGCCAGTCTTGCTTCTACTTTTTTTTGCTTTTGAGTCATTATTTTCCTCTGTTAGATGAGCAGTTTATTACAGGACGTGCTCAGGTCCTCATCACTATTATATACTACTTGATCTTGATTTGTCTAGGCTTGTGCTCTTCTGGTATTTCCCGTTCAATTTTAATGGTTAGCAAACCATTTTCAAGTGAAGCAGATTTAACCAGCATGTATTCACCTAAAGTGAACGTCTGTTTAAAATTGCGTCCTGCAATTCCTTTGTGTAGAAAATCTGATTTTTCATCATTTTCTCTATCGCTTTTGATAATTAATGTATCTTTATCTACAGTAATATCAAGATCTTCACGATCATATCCCGCAACAGCCAATTCAACAATATAATTGTCTTCATCAACCTTCTTTACATTGTATGGGGGAAATGCGGATGTTGTTTTTTTATTTGATTCCCATCTTACAAATTGATCATTAAACCCTAAAAAGAACGGGTCATTAAAAATAGATTGAATTTGTGTGAATGGATTGTTATATGTTGTTAGATGTGTCATTTTACTTAGCTCCTTTTCAGCAAGTTAGTTAAATTCAGTACCCCGTAGGCATCCTGTAAATATATTATATCAGATTTTATTGATTACTGCGACCCTTTGGATCGCTATGATTTCCATACCCTACGCTTGGCTTGCCATCATGTTGTGGTGGTGAGTTATAAGTAGACATCCAACCAGTATCTCCATAAAGTGATCCATAATTTGTTCCTGATGTTGCATCCCCTGTTGGAACAAATATTCCATCCCAAATTGATGTTGAATCTTTTGTTGGAGTTGGATTTGCTGATTTAGTTAAATCTGGTTCATTTACTGCAATAGCATCCATAGCTTCTTGTGCATGTTCTTTAGTCGTATAGCAACCAATAACCTGTCCAGATCCCGCTTTTATTACAGCGTAACCACCTAAACAGTCTGGCGTATTAAATTCAATTTTAAATCCTGGTCCGCCTGATAATCTTTCCGAGCCAAATGCAGAATCTTTTTCAACTTTATTTTCTCTTGCTACAATTGCACGAGACCAAGCAAACCCTGCATCTCCGCCCCAAGCATTCCACATAATTTTTCCGTGAGATGGTTTATCCCAATCTTTTCCTTTTTTATCAACTTCATGACGAGAAAAAAATGAATACATTCTTTTTACTGTATCAAGAGACATTGATCTTCCAGCAACAATATCGCTTGCACGACCCCAACCCACGGGGGTTCCTGCACCCGTAGCCATACCTGCGTCTTTCCATTTTAATGCACGACGAGCCGCTGCTTTCATTCCTGCATTTGGTTGATAACCACCGTCAGATTTTTTTACGGGAATACAATTTGGAACAGTCTTGCCATCTTGTTCTTTAGTGCCAGCATATGCGTACCCATCCCAACAAGGTCCTTGTCCTTTATCAATACAAGAAGAACATTTTTCTGTATCAGAAATATAATGATGATCATTACCTAAATCATCGCATCCACAAGTCATACATTTTTTAGTTGCTTCTGGTTCATTTGCATATAACGCAGACATTTGTGCTTGTGCTTTTTCTTTGCTTGGATGTGTGCCAGCTACATGACCAGTATTTTGAGCTACTACTGAAAATTTATTTCCATGTTGCACTATTTTATATGGCATCGTTACCCCTCTTCGTTTTAATTATATCATTAATTTTATGAGATTTCATATTAGATTTTGTTACTACTTCTGCTGCGGGAAGAGTCCCATTTTTTCTAAATCGGAGGGACTCCCAAAGAGCATGGGGTAATGTATGTATCCCATAATGTGTTCTATGATGATTAGTACATAATACTTCTAAATTTCCTGGACTTTCTAACCAAACTTGAAATTCTTGATCGTCTTTAAAATTTAAACCAAAATAAGCTTCTATTTTAGATTTATCAGCATTTGAAATTTGACTAAATTCTACATGAGTATGATGTAATTCCATTTGTCCACCACATAAATCATCATTGATGGCACATTTCCAAAGTCCCGCCGCTTTAATTTTCTTTTTAGCGGCAATAAAATATTTATAATTTGGATCTTTTTCTCGTGGGTCATGTTCTGGAATATGTGCCAGAATTGAAAATGTCATTTTTTGATTGTGTGCATTAGTCATTATGAGTTAATTATACATTACTGGAGCGAATAGCGAGAATTGAACTCGCACATTAACCTTGGCAAGGTTACGCACTACCACTATGCAATATTCGCAAATGGGGGCTATACGCAGATATTCCAGCACCGAATGACGCTGCCCTATCTCCCCGAACTCTTACGCTGCGGGTACTTGTTATATGTAACTATACCATGCTAAGGTGTGCTGCATATAGCCTTGTGCGGGAGGTAGGACTTGAACCTACGATTACCGAATTATGAGTTCGGGGCTTTAACCAACTAAGCTACTACCGCTAAAATATTTAGTTTTCTGAGCCCTTTAATTTGTTTTCTATTAATTTTTCTCGTTCATCAATAATTTCATATGAAAATTTAATTAATGCTGCTTCATTTTTATTGTAATGATGACCACAAAACATTAAGTCTCCCGTTACACCTTTTACTAATACATACGCTTGAGAGTTACAAGAATCACAACGATCAATAACCTTGAGAACATATTCTTTCTCAATTTCTTTTTCTTTTACTATTTCTGTTGTCATATTCATATTATACTCTCTCTATTAGTTGGTTAATAATTTGCTGGTCATCTTGGGCACGATCCAAGAACCTTCCGATTAACAGTCGGATGCTCTGCCAATTGAGCTAATGACCAATACTGCTATTCTACTTTACCAAATGGGTTTTTGTCAATCATCTTTAAAAGATCTTCAGGACTATTAATCATTCTACGCTGTGCTTCAAATTTTCCAAGCTCAACAATTTCTTGTGCAATTGTATGCATCATATCATAAAGTCCTGCTGCATATCTTTTATCTCTTGGATCTGCATGTTTAATTTCTTGTTGCATATTTACAGAAGATTTAGTAAAATATTCACAAAGTGCAGTTAAACTAATATAAATATCTTGTTCGTCTTCAATTGTTGCAATAGTTCCATTTGCTAACATTATTATCCTTTGTTTGTTGTTATATGGGTTAGTCTACTATAATATTTTAAAGTTGTCAACTATATCTCTATATTCACTGTCATCATCATCAAAAAAATCTCTAATATCTTCAGGCATAACCTTTCTTTCTGGCATGCGAATAGTGTTTTTCATTCTTGCATCTGATTCTTCTTTTAATTTTGCCAACTCCTCCGAAAATACCCCAGAATAAGTATAGATTTCTACCTCTTTATTTTGGTCTGGTGGTGTTAAGGATATAGCATTGTAGATAGCCCCGCATACGGCATCTGAAAGGTCTTTAGAACCCTTTCTTGGGTGGTCTACCTTATCTTTTACAATTCGTAACTGCAATAATTCATCTATAAGCAATTGAATTTTAGGCCCTAGCAACCTTTCTTCAGTTAAAGTAAGAGACATATCTTCATAGTGTTTTTTAGCTACAGATAAAATTTCAGTTTTAATGCCATGTACCCCAAGTTGTTGCATCATATCGTGTGAATTCCATCGGTCAAATGTAACTAATTTAACATTAAAATTGCGCTCTCTTATGCTTGTTATATAATCTTTAACCTCTGTAAAGTCAACAGATTTGGATGCAGTTGGAGTCCAATATCTTACTGCATCTACTATAATTCTAGGTGCGGCTTCTTTATACTGTTCTCCAATTTTCATTGTTACCCAACCATCTACATGCGCTAGCGCCACCGCACAATGGTCATGTTTTTGTGCTAAGTCTACATGCATAAAATATGTTTTATCTTCTTTTGGTTTAAAATCATCATCAAATCTTCCATATGAATCTACATTTAATTTAGGATTACTAAAAGCTTTTTCAATTACCATTCTGCTTTTAAAAAAAGCATCCGTGGCATCTGGCGGCATGCAAGCAAAACGAGATAAAGCATCTGTAGGGTCTGTATAAAAGTCAATTGTAAAATCGTCAATAGTTCTAGTCGGATTGATCTCCCATGTTGGCCTTTTTAAAGCATACATTCTTGGAACTTTATATGAAATAATGTGATCTTCTTCCCATTCCATTTCAAATTCATTGCCTTCGGTGCCATCTGGAAGTTCTGTGTCTACTTTAAATTTATGATGTCTAAGCACGACTTCTTTTTCTGCTACCGCTTCGTTATACCTTTGTTGAATATAATCATTTTTAAAACGAGGAAAAGAAAGTAAAATTACTTTACCAAAATCTGGAAAACGAGAATTTACAGATGCACGATACATTTTATAAATTGCAGATGCGGTCTTTGCTTGATCATGCCCAGAAGTTGATTCAAGTTCAAATCCTGAAATTTCATCAAGAATAACAACTAAAACGTTGTATCCTTCCCAAGCTTCTCTTTCTGAGTGACCCGAGTGAACTGTAACAGATTTATCAAATTCAACCATATTTGCTTTAGCAATATATTTTCCTTGAAACCAAGGTGACTTTTCAATGCGTTGATTGAAACCTTTAAAGAAAACTCGGTTAGCTTGAATAGCGTTAATGGCAATATTAATAATATCAATGGCATCCCCTGGAGGTTTTCCATAATATCTTGCTGGATCTGAAAGACATAAAAGTAAATGCACCATATATGCACAAGCGATTGTAGATGTATAGTCTTTTCCAGAACCTTTACCAAGTTGTAAAATTACTTCAGAACAAGTTTGTTTCCAAATTTTTTCGCCTTCAATTTCACCATAGATTTTGTGTAATGTTTCACGTTTATAAATTTGTGTTGATGCTCTGATCATTTGATATTGATACATAGAAAGTGGTGGTAAACCAAGATAGTCTTTACTTGTTACAAATTCTTCAAGCGGAGCTGGTTTTTCTGAAAATTCATCACCTTCAAGTGCATCTATAAAAGCACTAAAATCAGTCATTTACTATTACTGCTTCAATCTGGCCTGTTACTTGCGATAATCTTTTTGAAACTTCCCATTTACATTTATCACAAGATGAAGTTACATCTTTAAGAATGCCTACTAAAATATCTTGTTTTCTTTCTGATTCTAAAATTTGATCTGCCATTGAACTATCTTCTAGCACTCCCGCTTTATTTAACATATCAATTCTTTTTGCTTCAATGTCAGCAATTAATTTAATAACTTGCGCTTTAATATTGGGAGAATCTTGTGCATCTGCTTGACTTAAAGTGATCCACGCCTCTTTTATTAACATATTGTAATGCTCATCTGCCCCTGCCAAAGCTTCTTTTGCACGTTCACGAATTGCTGTATTGTCATGAACAAAACCTTTCCATGCGTCAATATAAGTTTCTACTTGAACACGGGTAAGATCTAAAGAACGTGCTATTTGTGTTGGTGTATTGCCTTTAAGCAATTCTTCAACAACTTTATTCATTTGGTCAAATTGACCTGCAACTTCTATTTCTTTATCCATTATCTGTTTTATAAAAACCTGATCCTTTAAATTGTACGCCTGGGGCATTCCAAACTCTTACCATAGCATATCCGCATGATGGACATGACGGAATTGATTCAGGATCAGTAATTCCTCTAGAAACCTCTTCAGTCTTATCACATTCAATACATCCATATTCATATGTAGCCATATTTAATTATACCTCTTTATTACCATCTTTGTCAATAGCAATTTTAAGTAAAACTAAATAACCAATCATATCAACAATATCATTATCTCCAGCATAACCTTGATTATTTTTTATTCTATTGATCTTATCATCAATACGAACTTTTAATTGTTCAATATTATCTGATGTAGCAAATATCCTAACTGGGTCTATAGCTGAATTGCCATAAGATATGTTTTTATCTATAAGCATTTCCATTATATTTAAACAAGTATTCCAAATTTCTCCGCCTAATGGTGCTTTTAAAGAATGCAAATATAAATCATTTATTTCTGCTGGTGTTTTCACATTAGCCTCTCTGACCAAGTTTTAGGTGTTTTTTCTGTTGTAAACTCAAGTGGTAAATGATAATCAAAAGATTTTACACCTTTTATTTTAATCCATTCAGCCAATTCTGTCAAGCCCTTATCAAGTGTAGTTGTTGTTTTATATCCTAAAATTTTTCTTGATAAATTTGAAGAACATACTGCATTATGAACTTCTTGAGGTCTACCTGGTAAAAAAATAGGATCATCAGTGTAATTCATTATTTTAGCAATCTTGTAAAACAAATCTTTTATAGTAATAAATTCCTCATCTGGGCCAACATTTATTGTCATGCCATTTGCAACATCTGTTGTACAAGCAATCATTAATGGATTTGTTACATCATTCATAAAAGAAAAACATCTTACTTGGCTACCATCACCATATATAATTGGTTTTTTGCCTTGCAATATTCTATTTATCATAATAGAAGCTACATTCCTAAACGGATCATCATATTTTTGTCTTGGCCCTATAATATTATGTGGAACAAGAATTACATAATTTATATTATTAGTTTCACATATATTTTTAACTAATTGTTCTGAAGCAACTTTAGAAATTCCATATGGATCTTGTGGCATTGGTATCATATCTTCTGTATATGGCGTTTTTTGTGTTCCGTATCTAGCCATTGATGACATATGAACAAACTTTTTAACTCCCGCCCGAACTGATGCTGATAAAGCAACAGTAGTTATATGTGAAGTGTTGCGAGTAACAAGTGCAGGGCTAAAAACAGACAATCCTTCATATGCAGTACATGCAGAATGTACTACTAAATCTACTCCGTTAAATAAATCTTTAACTGCATCAAAATCACCTAAATCTTGATTATGGAATTCAACTGCATCTGGTACATTATCTGTATAGCCACCAATTAAATTATCAATTCCAATCACATTATCTCCATTTTTAAGAAATGCATCCGCAAGATGGCTGCCCATAAAGCCAGCAACACCAGTAATTAAAACTTTCATTTAACCGCCTTAATTTCCCATATTAAATGATATGGAACATCTTCTCTCCAATATTGGTTTACGGCTTCAAAAGTTCCTTTAAAACCATAATCATGACAAAGATTTAACAAGCTCCAACCATTTGTGGCTTGTGAAGGTAAACAAAAATACTGTAAAGTATTAGTGCTTATATAATTTACATGTTGTGGGTCTTGAAACATTTCTTGATGAGGAAATGCTGGTGTTGCAAAAATACCAAAACCACCTGGTTTTAATACTCTCCAAATTTCACTCATAATATCAATAAATGGTTGTTTTCTTTCTCTACCAATATAAAGCATTCGGGGAATATGTTCAAGAAAATCATGTCCCGTAACAAAGTCAAATGTATTATCTTCAAATGGTATAGGGTCTATAACTAAATCTGCTATTTTAATATTTGAGTTGCCATAATCAATAATATCAACTCCATACACTTCATCTGCATTTTTAGGATTTCTTGGTTCTTTTCCACATCCTAAATCTAATGTTTTTGTGGTAGCCATTCGTGATCTCTCCTTCTCTCTAAATTCCAACCTTTACAGGTATAATCGCCACTATTTTTTTTGTTATGATAATACTCATGATTTTTTACATATGTATAATCATTTTTTTGAAAAAAAATTGGATTGCTTTTTATAGTTTGAGAAATTCCATTTTCATCTGCGTAAACTTGTGAATGCAAAATGTTTATATCAACAACAAATCCGCCTAAAATCATTCTGTCCCAATAATCGTTGTCTTCATAATAAGCTGGGTAAATATACTCATCAAATATCCCAACCTTTTTTACAATTTCTTCTCCAACTGTAAATATATTCCATCCAGCGTTTGCTGATAAAACAAATTTATCTGGTCCGCTTTTTTCTGCGTAATCTTGCCAAAGGCCTGGCGAAGGCGTTGTATCTGCTGAAGAAAACATCCAATATTTTGCATGCGGATAAAGTTTAATTCCAAGATTCCAAGAACCAGTTATGCCCATATTAGAAGGCAAATTTAAAATTCTAATATTTAAATGTGGATATTCTTCAATAAGACCATCACTCATTGAATTGTCGCCGCTATTATTAATAATCAATATTTCACCAATTGGATAGTCAATTGTGCTTAATGATTTTCTTAAAAGATCATATCTATTAAGAACTGGATATATTAATACTGGTATCATTTAGTCCATTTTCTAGGTTTTTTAATTAATCCATGTCTTTCTAATTCTCTTTGAATAGTCATATGAGAGCAATTAGCTTCCATAGCCATCTCTCTAACTGTCTTTTTTTCGGTTACATATCTTTTGTAAACCCATTCTTTATTATCATATAGTTTATATTTTTTAGCCATTATTTTCCTTATACCACTTCATTAACTGCATACCAAGCTATCCCCGCCGCATCAGCAACGTTATCATTTTTAGTGTCAACGCCCAGTGTTCTAACAAAGTCAATTGTCCTAGACTTTCTAATGTCTCTGATTTTGGCTTTGTACCAATTTTCTGATTTTCCTGGAAATTCATCTTTAACCGCCTGTTTTTCAACTTTTGTAAAATTTTTATTACCTATGTATGATTGCCAGGTTATAGGGTGAACCTCAACAACTTTTACATTATCACTAAGTAACTCTCCCATTATAGCACCAAAAACGTATGCCATCTTTATTCCAGTATGAACGCTTTTTACTTGAATTGCTGCTTCAATTACTACAAAATCTGTATCTAACTCATTTTTAAACGATTTTATTTTGCGTTTAGCGTCTAATATTCTTTCGTATACATCTGCGCCTTCAAAAACTATTTCTCCCCATTTTATTGGTTTATTTTCATTCATAAGGCAAAAAGCAATGCTGTTTGTACTGGCATCTATTCCCAAGACTTTATGGGCAACGGGCCTGGATAATTTAGCCAGAGACACGTTTTACCATTTCTATTAAATCTTTTCTTTCTGCTTCTTTTTTTGCGCCTACGCATTTATCACAAATGTTTGTGTTATTATATCTACTCAATATAATTTCGCAACCTTTAGTTTTACATAATCTTTTTTTACCTGCAAGCCTTGCTTTTTTTTCATAATAAGCTTCTTTAAGTTTTTCATTTGTTGCTATTCTGCAACATTCATCAGAGCAATATTTTTGATTATGTGTTTTAGGAGTAAACTCATTATCACATTTTTCATAAATACATATCATTTTGCAACCACCATTGCTGGTATAAAGACTTCACCATCACCCAACTCTTTCCAACATGATGTCTTTACTGGGCAATACTTGCATGCAGAAACAGATTTAGTAAATACTCTTTCTGGCAAAGTTCCAGATTCATAATTAGCATATACTTTTTTTAACCAATCAAATACGTCATTAATTATTTTTTCATTTCTTTCATTCATATTTATTGGAAGAATTAAATATGATTGATCATTTTTATTTTCATAATAAAAAAATCCTTGTTCTGCTCCACGAATTTTCATATATGTTAATAATTGATATAAATGATTTGAAGTTGGAGCCATTTCTGCTTGACGCATAGAATATACTTCGTCTTTAGCAGTTTTTATCTCTCCAATTACTTCTTTTCCATCCCATTCAATAATTGCATCTGCAAATCCTCTAATTGGTGGGTTATCGTTTGTAATTTCAATTTCTGTTGATTTAAGTACACCTGTTTTAGCCATAACCGCCTGAATGCGATCATGAGCAGCCGTACCATTATCCATATTAGCCCTAGCCATAGCATCAAACTGGTCTTCAAACTCTGCACCAGTAAAAGCAATGAACCAATATCTAGGGCAGTTACCGTGACCATAGCCAATAGTACTAGGACTAAATGTTTTCTTTTGAGTAAAACTATCACGTTTTTCAACATTTGTATAAGCCTCCTCCATCATTTCTGCAAACTTATTTGGGTCAAAACCATTTTCTAATGGTTTTTTAAATTTTAAATTTCCTATTATTTTTCTAGCCAATTTTTAAATCCTTTTTTATTTTTTGTAAATCATTTTGAAAATCATCGGCTAAATATTCATGAAAAGCAAATTTATCACGTTCTAAATAAGTGCTGGTTTCCCTATAAGAATCATCCATTTTGGCTTTTCCATTTTGATAAGTTAAATTTTCCCAATAAACTTCTGGAAAATAAAATATTGCATTTAATCTGCTACCTAACATTTTCCAAAAATTATCAATATACATGTGCCATAAAATAGGCGGAGTCATATAACCTAAAGATTTGATTATATTGGTTGATGCCATAACACAGGTAGGCAAGGATTCTTTAAACAATAAATCATTTGCAAAAGAAAAACCGTAACCTGTTTGTTTAATTGGTATATAAAGACTTTGATCCCACCCATCGGTTATCAACAAATGATCGTCGCCCAAAAAAGTTATAGTTTCATATTTATCTTTATACTTATTTGCTAAAAGGTTTAGCTTTGGTACTAATTTCATATTAGGGTTTATGTCATAAATAACACCATCAATTTTTGGATATAAATCAATTTGATCATCATCAATACCAAAAACTAAATCTGATATCTTAGATGTTTCAAAAAAATGTTTAGCAAATCTTTCTGCATTATCTGGTCTTGATCTTGTTGGCACTATAACTAAATTTGTATTCATTTTATTTTGTTCCTTATACCTATTTTCATTATGCTCCATATCTTGCGGAATACTTTAATGCATCCACTAATCTATTAATTGCTTCTTCTGCTGTAAAATAAACATTTTTTTTCTTTGCATTCTCCCCGCCTTTTTCAAAGGTGGTATAGTATCTTGCCATCATTGCAAATTTAGCTGCAAGTGCTTGCATCTTAATAATAAGATCGGGAGCTTTAGATGAAGGAACATCTGGTTTTGCAATTAACTTAATAATTAAATCAAGAGCATAATCAAGATCTTTATCATTCATATATGTTTTCATATCATTGAACTCTGTAAGTTCACTAATTAATTCAATAGTTGGTTTATCTGTCATTCCATAATCCTAACACAAAATTGACAAGGATCTCCGCCATCTTCCCATTCTTTTTCTTCTTCTTCTGTAAGTGATGGCACCCCATCGTGAGTAGCGCAAAACATTTCAGTTATCCAGCCACGGGCAACGCCATTGTCATACCAAATGTGAAATTCATTAAGGTCTTTTTCTTCAATCATTATGTGTCTCCCAACACTCTACCATTTGTTCAAATAATGCCCATTCAATTACTGCAAGTCTAGTTTTTTGACCTGATCCGCCCAAGATGATCTTAAGTACAGGATATTTCTCTCGTGATACCTTAAAAGTATCTGTACATATTTTAGCCCAAATTGATTGACTAATTGATATTGACTTTTCATACTCTTTGTAATCAACCACAAAGTCATGCCAGATAGCATCACCCTTTTGATAATCACCACGTCCAGAATTCTTTTGAGCTTTTGCTTTATCACGCTTAATCTCCCCACGTTCTGACATTATAGTTTAAACTTTGATCTATGTCCGCAATTGCACGTCCAGTGTACTGATCTGTCATTTGAATCCATTATTGCTTCATAAGAAATGGCATTACATTCTGTATTTTGACATACAAAAGATCCATCTATAATTTCAACATTTATAATTTTTGGTACATCATTTTTTTTATTTAAAAAATCATCAAGATTTGTCATAAATCTCTTTTGCTATCTTTTTAACAATATCTGGGTTATTTCTTAAATATTCAACTGATTTTGCACGTCCTTGGAAACGCTCACCATTTACTGTATACCAAGCTCCACCTTTTTGAACAATACCCATCATTTCTGCAGAATCAAGAACTTCACCTACTGAATCAACTCCCAAGTTTTCTCCTTGATAGTAAAAATCATATTGACCCGACAGGTTTGGAGGTCCAAGTTTGTTGTAATCAATGATCCAATTAACGGGACGACCCACTCTTTGTTCAATAATTTTGTCACCAACTTGAACTCCAGATTTAATAGCATTAGCTTCAGCTTCTGATGACCAAAGTTTAATGACGGTACTAGAAAAGAATTTAACTGCCATTCCTCCAGTCGGGATGTGACTGGCATGCATAGAACCAAATTGATTTCTCTGTTGAGAAATAAGAACGAGTAGTGTATTTTTATTGGCATAGTTAAGCATTTTAACTGCATGTGTCATGTCCTTTGCTTCTGCACCTATTTGCTTTGTATCTTCTAATTTTTTAAGATCTGTACTATCTTTTTCAAAATAAATAGCAGGAAGTAATGCTGAAATAGAATCTACAACAATAATATCTACTCCTGCTTCCATTAATTGTTGAGCAATATCAACCATATCATTAATAGATTTAGCTGGAGAATATATAAGAGACTCTGAGTTTACACCCAGTTTACCTGCCCATTCAGAATCATAAGATGCTTCTGCATCAATCCAAGCACAAGTTTTACCATTTTTTTGAGCATCAGCAATCATCTGTAAACAAAATGATGATTTACCTGCAGATTTATTTCCCCAAACAAGCACTTGTCTACCAAAACCAAATCCACCTCTTAAGGCTATATTTAAACCAATACTAGGAGTCTTTTGCTTTTCTACGCTTATCGTTGTTGCTAGTTGTACTCTTGCTCTTGTTTTTGGATCTAGTTTTGCTAGAATCTCTTCCGTTATCATGTAAACTCTTTTCTAACTCTAATGCCAGCAATTTTATTTGTTCATTACGGCTGGTTACTAATAAATCTATTATATTATAGATTGCTTTTTCGTCTTCTGCTCTAATGACCAAAAGATATTCGTTCTCCGTACCTTTAAGTATGTAGGACTGAGCCATATACTTATATTATACACTATTCTGCAGATTCTGTTTTTTCAATTTCTGGAGTATCAATAAGTCCAAATGTTACGGCTTTAGTCTCATCATCTTGATTTACAGAAATACTCTTACCTGAGTAATCTGCCAAAAGATTTGCGAATGAAATACTTACAGAACCCAGTGTTGTGATAATTGCTGCACAAATTTGTTCAATGCTAATAGGGATATTAGTATTCTCTGCTGCAGATTCTTCTACGTTACTTGTTTTTTTTGCCATTAGTTCACCTCCTTTACAAATAATGTTCCATCATCCATCTTTGCAATAGCGGGATCACAAATTAATCCTGCTTGCATTTTACCCAAAGATTTTGTATACATCTTTGGAAAAGCTATTACTCGCTCTAAATTTTTATCCGCATCAGATAAAATAATATGAGCCATCATTTTGTTAGCTTTAGTCTTATAATGTGTAAAATCAAGAACAAGTCTTTTTCCACTATCAATTTTTAATTTATCTTTATAAAGCCAGTGAACAAATGGTTCATCAATATTATTAACAACATCATCAATTGTTACATATTTATGTATGCGGTTATCTCCCACTAAGAAAAAGTACATCATTCCTGGCTCAATTTTTGTATTAACTTCATGGAAAATACCCACAGCACCTGTATCATCTACAAGTTCTATTCGGGCCCACGTCGGTCCTTTTTTAATTGATTTAACCATAGCTAAAAGCACAAAACATCCTTCTTCAAGAAAATCTTCAAGCGGATTTACTTGAGATTTAATTTTTGGACTTAATTTTCCAGTGTCAAACTTTGGAATGCCTAAATACTCATAAAGATTTTCATTTTCATTACCTTTTCGCTTATTATCTGGAAATGCTGCGGCTCCAATTGTATTAAGAGATTCTATAGCTCTGGAATTTATCCCACTGCCTTTAATATTGGCTTTTTCAACAAAATCTTTATATGATTTAAATGGGCGAAGGTGGGTTATTTTACTACCAATATTATCTGAAATATACTTAATATTTGACAACCCAAATCTTATAGAATTACCTTGAACGCTAAAATCTAACTCCGATTCATTAATATGAGGTAATAAAACTTTAATGCCAATTCTTTTGGCTTCTAGCAAATAATCTGTACGAGCATCTTTATCTTTTTCATTTTTAAGAATAGCAAACATAAATTCAAGAGGATAATAATGCTTAAGCCATGCCGTGTAATAAGATAACATAGAGTAAGCAATAGCATGAGAACGGTTAAAAGAATAACCAGCATGAGCTTCAAAATCATGCCATAATTTTTGTGCATCTTCGGGGGTAATATGCTTGCTTGCTCCAGAAATAAATTGATCTTTAAATATATCAAATTCTTTTGCATCTTTTTTCTTACCGATAATCTTTCTTACTTTATCAGCGTCCGCCCAAGTCATACCACCTAAATTTACACAAGCTTGCATAACTTGTTCTTGATAAATAATTACTCCATAAGTACGAGCTGTAAACTCCTGCATAATTGGGTGGGCATAAGTAATTAACTCCTCTCCACGTTTACGCCTTATATAAGATCCTCCAACCGTATTCATAGCACCTGGGCGCACTAAAGCGTTGGATGCAGCTAAATCTTCAAAATTATTTACACCCATTTTCATTAACAAATTGGTGTATGGAGTTGCTTCAGCTTGAAACACACCCTTAGTATAACCATTAGATAAATCTTCAAAAACTTTTGGATCATCAAGTTTAATTGATTTAAGATCAATTTTTTTCTTTTTAAGATGCTCAATTGTTCTTAATGCATCGTCAATAACCGATAATGTTTTAAGTCCTAAAACATCAAGTTTAATCAAGCCCAAGTCTGCTGTTTGATCCATATCATATGCTACAACTGGGATTCTTCCAGATACGGAATCATTTGGGTCTTTTCGGGTTTCAATTGGTACATATTGACTAATATCATCTTTTGCAACAACTACCCCTGCTGCATGCATTCCATTGCCACGAATTTTGCCACGTAACATTGAAGCATATTTAGTTACTTCTGGATATTTTTTACGAAATTCTTCCGTACTATTAGAGCTTTCGTATTCTTCAAATGTCTCAACAGTTTTAAGCGCTTTATTAACTTCACCAAGTGGGACCAAAAATGCTCTGGCAACATCACGAACAACTCCTTTATCTTTAAAATACTGATAAGTTGATATAGAAGCAACATGTTTAAATCTTTTACGCAAATACTCTTTTACTTCCCCACGACGGCGATCCATAAAGTCTGTATCAATATCTGGAAAGTCATTGCGTTCTGGATTAATAAATCTAAAAAACAAAAGATCAAATTTAATTGGATCTACTTCTGTAATACCCAATAAATAACAAACTAATGACCCCGCTGCGGAGCCCCGTCCTGGTCCAACAAGTATTTCATTCTGTTTCGCCCAATTAACCATATCACTAACAACGAGAAAATAACTAGCAAAATTCTTGTCTTTGATGATTTTAAGTTCTTCTTCAAGCCTTGCTCTATAAATTTCATTATCTAACTCCATATCCACTAGAGAATCACTACACATATCTTTTAATGTTTTTAATGCATTTGCTTTCGGCACTGGTAGTAAATCAAGATTTTTATGAAATTCATATTCTTCAATTTTATTTGATATTTCTACCGTTGATTGATATATATCTTTTCTTATTACACCCGCTTTTTGAAAATCCAAACTAATTTCATCATAGGATTGAATATAAACGTTAATATCAGCAAAACTAATAGGGCGATTGGGATAAATATGATCAAAACGATCAAGGATAGAAGATCTTTGACGACCACTTGTATAATCTGCTTCTTTGTTTTGCGTTGGCTTGGTAGATAAGATGAGAAGGAGTTCTTCCAAATCCCTCTCCTCTTTCTTTGCAAAATGACAATCTCCCGTAGCAACTGGTTTTACTCCAAACTTGTCTGCTAAATTTAATAGAGCAGTGTTTAATTTTATTGGATTATGAGCTTGCACTTCAATATAAAAATCTTCATTAAAATTTTCTTTAAATATTTTTACAATCTCTTCTGCTCTATCTAACTCACCGCGTTCAATAGATTTAGAAATCAACCCATTCATACACCCTGACACAACAATTATACCCTCTTTATATTCAAAAAGGATTTCCATATCAATGCGTGGTTTTCTATAATAACCTTCAGTCCATGCAATCTGTGAAAGTTTTTGTAAATTTTTTAAACCAGTATTATTTTTAGCAAGTAATATAATATGATTATATACAGAAGTATTATCATCACGCTTTTTGACTTCACGTTTATCAAATCTATCTGTTTCAGAAATATAAGCTTCAATTCCTAAAATTGGCTTCACGCCTAATTCTTTAGCGGCAATCTGCATGTCTCTGTGTGAAGATAGTGTGCCATGGTCTGTAATTGCTAAAGAAGTCTGACCTTGATTTTTTGCAGCCTCAAGTAACTCATAGGGTGTATTAAGCCCATCCATCAAAGAGTAATGGCTATGGCAATGCAAATGCACAAAGTCAGACATGTTTATCTATTCTATTAGTTTTTAATTACCACTCAACGGCTGATGAAGTGGATTGTAAAGATTCTTCAGAAGAATCAGATGTTATTCCAAGATAAAAATTCTCTTGCTCATCATATGGAACATCACGAACTGCAGACTTTTGAAGTTCAAATAACTCATATTTATCAAAATCAATTGGAGCAGCATCTGCTGTTGGCAATGGAATAATTGAATAATTAGTATCAGTTGAAGTTCCTGTACGCTTTAACTTCCAATTAAGATTAGAAATGCTACCTGTTTCACCCGCATAATTTATAATTTCTGGAGTTGCAGATTTTGGTCCTGCACCTTGAGAAAAAATTGCTACGTAGGGTTCTTCTTGACCATCATCAACCAAAACATTAGCATAGAAACGAGAGCGCCCTTTCCAGCCAGCTTTCTGATCACGACGATGTTGCTCGCAACCAAAACATCTACCTTGATCTTCAATTGTACAAAGCGCTTTACGCTTGTAATCTTTTGGATTTGTATGTTCAACTCAATAAATGCTAAACCAGCTTTTTCATTATAATTTTTTGAATCTGGATCAATTTCTTGCATGAATCGTATCTTTAATGATTGGCCGTCTTTAAGTTGAAGCCATCTTCCTTTTTGTGTATCTCCAGATGAAGTTTTTGTTTCCATCTGCTTGTTCATTGCTGCTAAGCCTGTCACTATACCCATATTTTCTCCTTATGTAGTGGACTATATTATGTCCTATTATTATCATTATATCAGTTTAGACTTGCTTTGTCTACTAGATATTAGCGTATTCAAAATGCGGAATAGCATTTTTTATACATTGTTTTATTTCTTCATCCGTCATATCTCCCACATCTTTAGCAGAATTAGGATAGATATTATTGTGGTCATATTTAGCCCACAAAACATTTTTATTCTTTAATCTATTAGCAATAGTATTGCCTAATGCACGACCTGCTGAATCATTATCTGTCATTAAAATTATTGTAGATGAATACTTATTTAAATTTTGTATATTAATGTCCGATATGCTTCCACCTAGTGTGGCTACAGCATTTGGATATCCCGCCTGCCATAAACGAATAACATCAAAACTTGATTCTACAACAATAATTGTTCCACCTTCACGCTTTGCACGGTGTAAATTAAACATAGTTTTATTACGTGGAAGATTAACGCTATTCTTAAATTTCTTATTAGTAATTGATCTGCCAATAATTCCAACGGGAATGCCGTCAGGTGAATGCAAAGGAACTGTAACCATTCCCATATTTTCTGAATAACCCATAGAAAAATAAGCCATAGCAGATAAATCTATTTTGCGAGATTTTAAATAATCTCTTGCTGATTCAGTTTTTGCAAGTCCATTATATAAATTTTTTAATGTATCTTCTGAAAATTCTACAAAATTTGGTTTCTCACCTAATAAATCTTTTAGTCCCTCTTCAAAAGATTCTGCTTCTGTTTGTTTATTTTGAGATATAAATCGTAATGCCTCAAAGTCATTTCTATTTGTAAGATTTTTTACTAAATCAAGAACAGTCCCAGATGAATCACAATTTTGATTGTAACAAATATACAAGCCCTTAGAATAACTTACGGCAAAAGCTGGAGAATCTGTATTGTGATGAAATGGACATAAACATAAAAAATCTGTTCCTGTTTGAGAAATTATTTCTATATTACAGGAACGAAGAATAGAGCGGAGATCCGCTTTAGTATATGCATCTGTCATTTTTATCCTTTAGGTATTAAACTCTGACCAGAGAACCCCTCATGCTTTAATGCTTTGACTTTACCTAAGTACATGCCGTACATTACAAGATTGAAAGTATAGTGATCTTTCTCTTCATTATATTTTACATTAAACTGCGGCTGCATGTCAAGAACGGGAACATAACCTTTGTCTCGCATTTGCTGGACTAAAAGTCTTTCATAGTTTTCTCTTGAACTTTGAAAAATAGAATCATCTTTAATAATTCCATTCATCCAAAAATCATGTATTTTTCTAGGGTACATGCTCACCAATCTTTCTTGATAATTATATCAAGTTAATGAGTGATTACATAAACTAGCTTATTGGTATATCATAAACTTCTTTTACAATACCGCGATTTAAATCCCAATCCAAATACATACCAAAATCAGTGCCATGACGATTTTTTCTACTTACAATTTCCATTATATTAGAATCAGGATTCTTATGTACTGCAATTGCCATATCAGCATCATATTCAATTGCTTTTGACCAAGCCACCTGATTAAGCATTGGCGGCGAATCATGATCAGAAGTTTCTTCTGCTGTTGCAGCAGTAATATCAATAACTGGAATATTATTTCTCATAGCAAGCATTTTAAATTCACGAGAAATATTCATATTACGTTCTGTAGGGGCTTTTGAATTATTTGAATCAGAAAATAATTGATGATAATCTAAAATTACTAAATCAGGTTTGTGTTGATCAATTTTTGCTTGCACGGTTGTTGGAGTTATTTGACCAGCGCCTTCATTTGAAACAAGAATAAAACCATTTTTATCAAGAAATTTTTTAGAACCCCAATCATCAAAGGCTGCCATATCAACGCTACCTCTTGCAAAATCTGAAGATTTAAAAAGACCAGAACCCAACATTGTATAAATGCGATCCCGCATATTTTCTGGTGTCATTTCAAGAGAGATAATCATTGGTTTAAATCCCTGTTCCCAAGCTTTACAGGCTAAATAAGAAGAGAACCATGTCTTACCCTTACCTGGCCAACCAATCATCACTATAAGGTGTCCTGGAGCCATACCTGTAGGATATGCATAGTCAATAGCTTTAAACCCTGTCATAATTCCTGGGCTACCGCCCATCGCATCAGATCTTGTTCTAACTGCTTCAAAATGTTTTTGAGCAGATTTATAATCAGTTAAATCTACGTCTCTAACATTTGCAGTTAATTTACCAAGGCCATTTAATTCTGATTGCATCTGAGCAATCACCCTAGCAGATGCTTCTGTTTTTAGACTAGCGCCTGATGTTAAAAGCAAATTTCTTAATCTGCCAGCAAGATATTCGTTTTTAAGTTGATCAAGATAATAGGCTGTTTCACCGTTTACTTTTGCTGGTTCAAAATCTTTAAATTTTTCAGTAAGTACTGAAATATCTGGAACAGATTTAAACTTTAAATAATAAGACTTTAAACCTTCCCATACATCTCGGTGAGAAGTAAATACTTCATCAATATTTTCAGCAAGTACAGTGGAAATATCTTTATTGCTGCATACAGATGTTATAACTGCTGATTCAGCGTTCATTGTCTCTTTCTTCAACCATAGACTTGGTTTTTGCTCTTATTAATTCCCTGCGAGTTTTATCTTCTTCTGTTTGCTGTAAAGTTATATTTAATTTTTCAAAATTATAAAAAAACCAAGATAAGGGATGTCCATTTTTAATAATCTTAAAATAATATTCTAAAAGCACCTTGGCACGGTCATACCCTACGCTATCAATAACATCTTGCATAGCCCATTTTTCTCTATACTTATTTACAACAGCTGGCTTTTTATAAGTTTCTTTATACAAAGCGCAATAAAGTGAAACTAACCCATAAGCTAGTTTTGCTTCATCTTTTGTCATTTTTTAACCTTTAGCTCTTCTTCAATCTGATTGACTTTTTCAATTAACTTTTTTTCAACAAAATCATAAACTCTATCAGTTGCTTCATCAGTACTTTCTCCTTGACGCTTAAAGTCTTCAACGGCAATACCAATTTTAATATTTTCATAATTACCTAGATTTCGGGTGAACTGTAAATCAATTCTAATGCTCGTCTGGTTCGTCATTCTTTTTTTCTTCCCTTTCAACTAAAGCAAATCCTGGTTTAAACTTTTTTGGATTTTTATCCGAAAGATGTTGATACAACATCATCAAACGATCCGATATTGCTATCATAGCATCTAGATCATCTTTTTGTAAAGCTAGCTCCATGGCATATTCTAAAACTTTTAATGCTGCATCCAAAGTCTGCTTTGCCTCTTTATTTATTTTATCATTTACCATTCAGGTGCCTTCCAAACTGGGATAAATTCCCCATCATTATTTTTAACATATAAAATATTTTCTTGTTTAATCATTGCTTCTAATTCTGCTCTACTTGGCATGTCACCTGGTGTAATACCGCCATCATTTCTTGGTCGTCCTCTGTGAACTGTTTTAAAAAAATCATGCATACCTCTAATATCATCTTCGCTCCAAAAATATTTTCCTGGAGTTTTATTTCCATTTAAAGAATAAACTCTTTGTGGAAATTTTAAATTGCCTTTATATAAATGCCATTTTATAGTATCTTCATGTTTACCAATTATTTTAACAACTTCTTTGATGGGGTAAGCATATTGTTTATTTTTATTGACATCTGTCAAGTTATAAGCAACACGCTTACCCAATTGATAGTCCCAAGCAATTAAAAGATCTTCTGCTCTTGAGCGACGCAAAACTTTATGCAACTTATCGTTTAGATAGAAATACCGTAACCGTGTTGCAGAGTTTCCTCTTTTTTTGCTACCCATAATGCAAACCTATTATCTCTTTTGACCATCCATCTTTTCCCACACATGATACAGAACAATTCAACTCGCAGGTTCTGGGAATAAACTCTGTCAACAAATACTCGCCCTGTACATTTTTTACACTTAAGCATTATTTAGTTTTATCTATGAATTACTTTGCTGCTGGTTTTGTTGCGTGATCGTAAGCACCCTTAAGCACTGGACCAAGTACGCCTACAAGTGCGGCCCATGAAACTCTCTTAAGATCATGATTGCCTGTTTGCCAAATTGCTACACCAGCTGCTGCTGTTGCCATTACATAGTGCTCTACAAGAGCTTTTGTCTTTGCGTTCATTATTTCTCCTATTTAGGTTATGCGGTAAAAATCTTACCGTCAACTACACAAGTATAATCTCGTGTAATTTGTATTAGCTGGACGTGAGGATAGTCATTAACAACATGTGCTACTGCAAACCCTGCCTGCCAATTTTTTTGTATGGAGTAATCCATTTTTTCTTCATCGCAAAGATGCCCAATTTCATATCCACGCAGTTCTTGACCGCTTAGATTGTATGTTTGATAATAGGCACCCATACGGTGAGAATGTCCACGAACCAAGGAAATTCCCCAGTTGTTTACATCGTTACGAACAGATTCCCCAGAGTGTTTAGAAATGGATTCGCCATGGTGACCATACAAATCGCCAAAACGTTTAACTGGAGGTTCATTATAATGATGCCAATTAAAACCATGCTTAGTATATTCATAGAGTGAATCTGGTGTAACGAAATCTAATAATGTTGGAGCTTTCTTTGCAATATAATCTCCATGTCTTGTCCAACCGTGATTACCATCATGAAAATGACAATCAGCATTTGGTACAATATTTCTAATATCTGACAAGAACTGACGTGTTCCTAAAACACCGCCGTCCATAATAGAAATTCCTTCATCGGGGTATCCATCTGCCCAACGACTTGTAGAATCAGCATCATCAATATCGCCAAGAAGGTCTACTGAATCTGGTTTCCACCACTTCATAACTTTAAGAAATAATTCTACTTTGCGTTCATCGTGGCGGGGGAAGTGGACATCTGAGACCATCATCCATTTTAAATCATTATTCATTTAATCCCTTTCTAGGGGTTTAGTTAATTGTATCGCATTATGTTATTTTTTGTCAAGCAACGTGAGCTTTATTATGTTCTAATCTTGAACATATAAAAAGATTAATTAATCTATTATCAATTTTATTTTTATTTATATGATGAATAGTTTCCCAATCTTCAATAATTCTATTTAATTGTTTTTCAATTATAAGGCGGTGTTCATAATACCAGCCTTTAAAACTTTTAGGATGTTCTGGAATCTTTATTAAAATATATCCTTCTTTACTAATTTTCCTATCTCTCTTAACCCAAGATTTGATAGGAACATACATTTTATAGATCTTCTCCTTCGTCATGAACAAAAAGTTCTTTTTGCCCAATCACAATGATTTTACCATTAAGCCACTCTAAAACATCTGGATCAGTTATATGTCGTTTTTTTGAATCGCTTATAAGATATATTTTACCATCTGAAATATCTTTTATCAAAGTTCCGTCTCTAAACCCTAAAGTTCCTGTTAAGACTAATTTATTTAATTGTTTATCAATAGTTTTAATTATTGGTAATCCCCAAGAAATAACAGCTCTTTCAGATATAAATTTAAATTTTTTATTTCCCTTAATATAAAAATAACCCGATTCTGTATGAGCTATTAATCCACTCGGAACACTTGGGTTATAATTTTTAAGCGGTTGCTGTTTTTTCTGAAAGACCTTGAGAATATTCATCTAACGCCTTTTTCTTTTCTTCTTCTTGTTGCATTAACCCTGTTAAATCTGCTCTAAGTATCGCAATTTGAGTTTCATAATTTGAAACTAGTTCACCAATACGCTGTTGTAAAGCAGTAATTATTAATTCTGCTTTTTGATTATTTTCCATTTTTATCCTTATGCTGTTGTTTGTGAAGCTATCTCTGCTTCTATTGAATCAAGTTCTGCTTGCAAAATATTTTTTTGAGAAAGAACTTCATTCATTTGATTATTTAATGCATCAATGTTAGTTTGATTTTTATCAACTATTGCATTAGATTCCATTAAACTTAAAGATATATTATATTCTGAAAACAAAACAGTTTTTAGATGCTGCTCTGCTATAATTTTTTTTTCTTCTGGTGTAAGTATTGTCATTTTTTCTCCTAATTTATTGTATCATACTTTATACGATATGGTCAATTTATTGCGTTTTTAACAAAATATTTGCAATTTCATTATTTATTGCTTGCCTTTTTTTTATTAAATCCATTAAAGATTCAATAATTGACTCTGCATCTATTGTTGAAAGACCTTCCTTTAACAACATTAATTCTTTTTCTCTATTTATTAAAGCATTTAAATGAGAATTTGCTATTATTAATTTTTCATCTTTATTTAAAGATATCATTTATTATTTTTCCAATATTCTTCAGAAATTATCCCTCTCATTACATTATAGCATTTATTTATTTTTTTTGCTGCCAGTGATTATTGTACTATTATACACTTTATTCCACAATTTTATATCAGACTCATCATTTAATAATGGTTGCCCTTTTATGTTTAAACTAGTATTTAAAAGAACTGGAACGCCTGTTAGTTTATACCATTCAGAAAGCACAGCATACAAACCTGGGTGTTGATCTTTATTTACCGTTTGAACTCTTGAGGTTCCATCTTTATGAACAACCGCTGGAATTAAATCTGGCTTTAAACATTTTACCGCATATTGCATATATGGGGTTGGCTTACCCCTTGGCATATCAAACCATTCATTTGCATGTTCTTCCATAACTACTGGAGCAAAAGGTCTAAAAAGTTCTCTTTGTTTAATTTTATTTACTTTATCTTTTATTCTAATATCTGTTGGATCAGCCAATATACTTCTGTTTCCAAAAGCTCTAGGCCCAAATTCTGCACGTCCCGCTGCAACTGGTGCTACACCTTTACTGACAAGTTGATCTAATATTTCTTCAACTGGATAATCATTTCCTAAGTCGTATCCAAGGTACGGGCCTTCCCACTTAATATGTTTTCCTCTTAATGCTAAAGCTGCCCCAAGACTAGAGCCTGCATCTCCTGGGTTTGGCATAATCCAAATATCATGAAAAACTTCCCAAAGTCTTGTGTTTGCAGAACAGTTTAAAGCACAACCGCCCATAAAAACTAATTTATTCTTTTTTGTTTTCCACTTTACATTATGCATAAATTCCATTAATCTTTTTTCATAAACTTTTTGAACTGATGCTGCAATATCAAACTTATCTTGCTCTGTAATTTTTAGATTCCAATTATTAATACCACTATGAAAATTTTTTCTTTGCTTTTTAAAACTAGGAAAGTACTTGTTTACTTTATCAAAGTATTTATTTGGATTTCCATATGCAGCCATACCCATCATAATATACTCTTCTTGATTTGGCATAAGTCCGATAAGCTGAGTAAATGCTGAATAAAACAAACCAAAGCTAAACGGATAATTTTTTTTACTTACCAAGGAGATTTTATCTTCCTCCCCGACCCAAACAGTTGAAGTATTGAATTCACCAATGGCATCCAGAACTACTATCACAGCATCATCAAATTGACTTGTGTAATACCCTGCTGCTGCATGCGAGTAATGATGCTTAAATTCTTTTACTTTTGATACTGACCAAAGAGGTTTCCAGTCCGAAGCACCCCCACGCAATTTAATTCTTAATCGTTTTAAATTAGATTTTTCATAATATGCTACAGCGTCTGGAGTTCCATAAGAATAAAGATCAGTAATTATTTCATCATTGTTATACCAATCATTCTTCTTCTTACTATATCTTTCAGCATGACCAGCAAACAGTATTTTTTCATCGTCAATTAATGCCATAGCAGCATCGTGTGATGTTTCGTTATACCCCAATATTTTCATATTAAATCCAGTTTTTTTTCATCTCTTCATAATAAAATTCTGCCCAGTGAATTTGTTTATGTATTCCTGGATGAGGCCAGTGTGCGCCTGGCCCCCAAGATCCTGCAATTTTATGATAGTCATACCCATGGTCAAATATTTCCTTATGTTTATTATAATAATCTTCATGGCATTTAATAAGATCCCAATCATTCATTTTATAATATTGTTCAAGATTATCTATGCTGTCTGGATTTACCAAAAACTCAAAATCTTTAGGAAATTGTTTTCTTGTTGGATCTTGCACATAAAATTCAAAATTTTCTAACAAGAACTTTTCTTTATTTTCATCTAAATTATTTGACCAACAGCTCCAAATTAATTTGATATTGTTGGCTTTACAAAAAACCTCAAGCATTTTTATATGCTCTAAATTATTATAATAAATCCATTCATAAGGAATAATAGATTCATAGTCAAATGGTGCATTTGCTTTATAAGCTCTTGGTTTATGGTTTGCATAGTTATCACGCATATACTCATTGTTTGAATCAACAAAATAAAACCTTTCAAAATTTGCAAAATTACAAATTACATATTCTGGCAAATAGTTATATTGATTTATTAAACCAAAAAAACTTAAAACGTCTTTGTTTATCGCTGCTCCACTATAAGATATATTACCTATTGAATATTTCCCGTGTTTATTTAACATATCTGACAATAGGTTTGACCATCTTAAATCTACTGGTAGCCCCTGTCCTAAAGTTATTGAACACCCTAATGCAATTACATTTGGTTTATTTGAAAACTCAATAGACCTTAACCCATCGCTATTCCAAATATAGTTGTACTCTGGCCTTGCTACCTCTGAATGTGCTGCTAGCGTGGGGAATACGCCAGAGTAATCTTTATACTTATTGTTTTTATCGTAACTGTGGTGTGGTATTACATTTTTGTAGTACAAGTCAAATAACATATTACTAGTATATCAGATTTGATTTTTTAATCTTGCGATATTTTTTCCATTGCTTATACCTAAACGCAATGTTTTTTAAAAATTTAATTTTGATTCTTCCCATTCTCTCCACCACATCTTTCTTCCATTTTCTAAAGCGTAGCCGTTCCAAGAAAACGGCCCATTAGATATGTCCCAAGGATTGTCCCAGAACTCCCAGTTTTCTACAAGACCATTTTGATTTCTTTTTCTTTGTACATACCCAGTGTATGTGCTACCTGATGTGCCTATAAAATACTTAGAGTGATGTAGCACTAAGTTACAGATAAGGCCAAATACTATCTCGTCTTTAAATTTAAGATCTTGGAACTCTTTATAAAAATTATTAACAATATACTCATCAAGTAAAATAAATCTATGACTATTATCTTTAATCATCTTATGATTTGGTTCACAAGTTGATATAACAATAGGCAAATTATTTTTTTCAAGTCTTGAAAGATTATACTCAAACATTGCTTGTGTTGTTTCAAACATTCTTAAATGATCTGAAAGCCTAATGTGACCTGCTTGAAAATTTCCTAAAGAGGATGCTACCATTGCAGCAAAATCATAATATTCTTTTTTAAATTTAACATTACTTAAAATGCGATCAAGATCTTTATCTCTGTTATAGAAAAACCTTGAATACCAACCAAGAGTAAGCTTTAAATGAATATTAGAATTATCATTGAACTCAAGTCTTGATCTTGTTTCTGCAAAACTAAGTTCATTTTCGCTAACACTTTCTTCTTTAGAAAAATAATAATTGTTCATTAAATCTGGAATAACAAGATGTTCATCTTCAAAACTATCAATTTTTTCATTTATTAAAGTTATATTTAAATCATCCCACTCAAGTATATCCGAAAGGTGTGGAAACTGATCTCCGTTGATAAAACCTTTTCTTTGAGGGTTGTACCAGCGACTCGGTGTAAAAATTGGAACTGTTCTAAAGTTGTAAAGATTGTCTCCATTATTAGAAACATAATGGATAATAGTTTCTCTTTTTGTTTCGTGCGCTAAGCCAACTGCTAACTCCATACTCATAACTTGATTAATCATTCCAGTTGGATTGTATAATTGAAAATAAATTTTATCGCTTGAAATCATTTACCTGATTGTTTATCCACTCGTATGTTTTTGATAATCCATACTCTAAGTTTTCTTCTGGCTTCCAGCCAAGCACTTCATTTATCAAATCATTATTTGAGTACCTTGCATGCACACCCATAGGTCCTGATATATTTACTTTTTCTAAATTCTTTTCAGCAATTGCACAAACTATATCAACAAGCTCGTTAATTGATATTCCTCTTTCTGAACCAATATTTATTGGCTCCAAGTAATCGGAGTTAGTGTTAAAATCTATTGTTGCTTTTATGCACTCATCAATATATAAAAAAGACCTTAATTGTTCGCCATTACCCCATATTTCTATTTTATCAATTCCTTTTGCTACTTTTCTGCAAATAGCTGCTGGGGCTTTTTCTTTACCGCCGTCCCAAGTGCCATACGGCCCAAAGACATTATGGTATCGGGCTATCTTATTTTTCATATTATAATTTTTGTTATAGGCTAAGTATAGCCTTTCACTAAACAATTTTTCCCAGCCATACTCTGTATCTGGTAATGCGGGATATACAGAATCTTCTCTGCAATTTACACTATCTGGGTCCATTTGATTATACTCTGGATAAACACATGCTGTAGAAGAATAAAAAACTCCTTCAATTCCAACTTCATGCGATTTCTTTAAAACATTTACATTAATAAGTATAGAGTTACCCATAACTTCTGCATCATTATCTCCTGTATTAATATAGCCAGCACCGCCCATATCTGCTGCTAATTGATATACCTGATCAAATTTAAAATCAATAACACTTTCAACTATCTTAGGATCTCTTAAATCGCCAATAACAAAATCGTCTGCAAAAGTTTCCCAATATTCTGGGTATTTAAGATCTACCCCACGAACCCAATAGTTATTTTCTTTTAACTTTTTTACTAAATGGCTTCCAATAAATCCTCCAGCACCTAATACTAATGCTGATTTTGCCCCAATTGCCATTCTTCCTCCGATAAGTTTCCTCTTACTACGTCAAGATAACCTGGCCCTTTAACAAACCACCAATGGTCTGGTTCCGCAAAATGAAAAAAAATCATTGCTACATAATTAATTTCTTTCATTGGAAAAGATTCCCGCCAATGTTCTTGATTATTGCCATAATAAGCCAAGGCTTGATTTGGCAAAAGTGTATATGGTTGATTTTCTACCCATAAATCCCAAGCATATTTTTGATAAAGACACATATCTATTGTATATGTACAAGCATTATCATCTTTATGTTTATAAAGATTTGCATTTGGTCCTTCATAATGTGAAAATAAAGAATATGTTGGCATTAATGTATCACTTTTAAAAATTTCTTTTGCTATTGGTGTTATAAAATTTATATATTCTTTAAATTCCAACATTTGATTATCTGCAATGATATATCTTGAAAGTTCTTGTTCAAAATTAAAAGACTTTATTTTATTTATTGAAAAAATTTTTTTTAAATTTTCAAAATCTTTTTCTTTTAAAAGATCATTTATTATTTGTGGTTTTTGAATATTCATCTTAACCAACCAACAACCGCATACCTTGTGCCTTCTGTTACTGGATTTACAGAATGATTATAAGTGTAGAATGAAGGAAATATTAACAAATCATTTGCTTTTGGTTTAATTGATAAATTGTATCTTGGAAAATTTATTTCGCCACCCTTATAATCATCATTCATATAAAAAACTGTTGATATTCTTCTATGATAATTTGTATGGTCATCAATATGATTTGTAAAAAATTGACCAACTCCATATTTTAATATTTGCCAAGAATCATGCCAAACTGAAGATATACCAAACATTGACATATAATCTTTTTCACATAAATCAAATGCTTCATAAAAAGCATTATTTAAAGATTTAAATAATGATTCTGTAGAATTAACAAAATTTTCATCAATTTTTCCTAAATACGGAATTGATATTGAATCTGTGTCTCTTACCATTTTATTAATAGAATCAGTAGAATCTGTTTTTACAAGACTTGGAATCCAAGAAAGCATATTTAATTGAATACATTCTTCAATTTCTTTAATAATTTGTTTAGATTCTGGAAGAACATTTTTATATAAATAAATGCCTTCTTCTATTTTTTCTTTTACCATTTTTGTAATGGACAATGTGCTGCTTGCAACTTTGTTTTTGCTTTCATAAAACAACTACATTTTCTGCATTGTTTTGTTAATTTAATTAATTCTGGGCATTCTAAACAAATTGAATATCTTGTATTTGCTTCTTCTTCAGTTGCTCGTTCTGCGGCTGGATCAATTATGTCCCAGGGCCTTGTTTCTCCAAGATTTTTTTTATATTGCTGCCAAGGGGTTAATTCTTTTTCGTTATCCAAAATAAATACCTTTCTTTATTATTAATAATACTCTCTTTTTACAAAATAGTCAATTTTAATAAGCTGGAATATCTGGAAGAGTAAAAGATTTTCCATCCCAAATTGATCCTGAACGAACATTTTCATAACCTGTAGCATTAAATCCAAAATGTTCTTTAGAAAATCCTTCTATCCATATATTATAATAAGGATAAACTTTGTCTAATTCTAAAATATCAACAATTTCATTTTCTACCAATAAAGCAACTCTTTCTTCTAACTCTGGGTCTTGTTCAAGAGACATTTTAATAAAATTTGAACCATCCCAAATATCTCCTCTCTGAGCATTTGGATATTCAGTAATAATCATACCTTGAACTTCCGACGCAAATGCAGCAGTAAGTAAATCATTTAAGGGGCCTGGAAAACGATCCATAACACAAAAAACTTTATTATTATCTTTATTTATAAAAACAAAAAGACTATTAACCATAATTATTGATCTCCTTTTATATAATACATTGTTTGTTTTTTATACAGTATATCACATTTAAACATTTTTAAATTATCCATTACACAAGCAACGGCCACTACAAAGGCTTCCACCACCGCAAGAACCTGTTGTACAACATGAACTTGGAGCGGTTGGTGTAGGGGTTGGTGTAGGGGTTGGTGTAGGGGTTGGTGTAGGGGTTGGTGTAGGGGTTGGTGTAGGGGTTGGTGTAGGGGTTGGTGTAGGGGTTGGTGTAGGGGTTGAACTCACAGTAACGGCATTTGAAGTTGCAGCACTTGACGTACCACCCGTGTTTGTTGCTTTAACTTGACATCGCAAACTTCCACTAAAAGTGAGTGTATAACTACTAGAGGTTGCTCCAGAACGATCTGTCCAATTACTGGTAACGGTATTATAGTATTGCCATTGATATGAATAAGATGTTGGTGAATTTGTCCAAGTTCCCGTAGAACAACTAAATGATGTGCTAGTTGTTCCACTTGTAGGTGTAACTGAAGGTGCAACAGTATTTACTGGTACTGGATATGAAGTTACGGTAACGGCATTTGATGCTGCAGAAGTTGAACCACCAGTTCCCGACGCCGTAACAAGACATCTAAAACTTCCAGTTATTTGAGGTGTGTAAGAAGATGTGGTTGCTCCAGTATCGCTACGATTTAACCAAGAAGAGGTAACGGTATCATAGTATTGCCATTGATATGAATAAGATGATGCGTAGTTCCAAGTTCCTGATGTTGAAGTAAATGAAGTGATTCCCAAATAACCGCTTGAAGGTGTGGCTGAAGGTGCCGTAACAATTGAAGGTGATGGATATGAGCTTATATTAACTGAAGTAGCATTAGCTGAAGATGAACCATAAGCATTTGACCCAGTAACAACACAACGTAAACCAGGATTCATGGCAAAAGTTGGTGTATAAGTGCTTGAAGTTCCACCAGTTAAATTATCCCAGCCAAATGTTGAACTGTTATATGCTTGCCATTGATAAGAATATGTTATTGTTGCACTACCACTCCAAGATCCCGTGGAACAACTATAAACAGTATTTACATATCCACCTGCTGGAGAAATAACTGGAACACTAGTATTTGATGGTGCTATGCCATAAGTTAATATAGAAGAATTGCTTGCAGTTATTGATTGTGTTACTGGTTTATTTGTTGTAGTAGCGGGTGGCGTACCAGTTGTTGATGGCGATGTTGTATTAGGACCATTATAAGCTTTTACGCTATATACAGTGGCCGTGTTTCCATTTGGTACTTGAAACCTATATGAAGTTGCGCTGGTACTTGCAGTAGTTCTTGTAGTACCATCACTATAATCATAAACATAACGTGTAGCATTTGTTGCAGCAGTAGGAATTGTAATAGTGCAATAAGTATTATTATTTTCTACATCTATTGTTGCAGTTTCTGTACCCGAGGCATAATAATAAGTCATATATGTCGTACTTGTTCCATTACCAGTTCTTGCAATAGTTACTGGCGATCCTGAAAGAGTAATAAAATAAGCACTTACTGGAGAAGCTGTTCCCCAAGTTACTGTTAAAAAATTACTTGTATCTCCAGATAAACTTATATTTGGAGATGTTGTCCAGGCTGGGGTTGCTGTTGAATCTGAAATAGAATAAGTAAATGAACCTGGAGCAGTCAATAATGTTATAGGACCATAAGTTTTTGTATTTGTAACTGGAGCGGGTACAAATGTTCCACCATTATAATCAGTGCCAGAGTTATACTGTGTTTCTACCGCATAAAAATATTTACCTGCATTATTAGTTGGGTCTGATCCTGCATCATAAGTTGCGGTAGTTGCATAAGATGTACTTGATGCATAAGAAGTTGGGCCTGACATTACTGATGAATTCCAACTGCTGGTGGATACCAGTGTTCCACCTGTTGTTGCACTTGTTGTATTTCTATAAATTTGAACTGTAGATCTTGTTATATCTGGCACACCGCCAGTAGAAGTATCCCAAGTTGAACTATATGTAAGAATATTATCATTAGCACCTTTTGTTAAAGAAGATCCTGTATTAATTACTGGTATATTTCTATAGATAAAGTATTGTCTGGTAGTTCCCGCCTGACTATCAGTATCATCAACACCAGTAACACTATCTGATCTAGTGGCGGTAACTCTAAAAATTAAAAATGCATCATCATATGCTGAGTTAGTTAAATCTATTGTTTGATATGTTCCACTTAAAGTAGTTGATCCTACAACTGTAACATATGGTCCAGAGCCAGGTGTGGAAGAAGTTGATGTAAGTATTTGATATGAATAAGATGTAATTGTTGCCGAACTGCTATTTGCTACCCAAGTTCCTCTTTGACCATATGCAGAACTACCAAATAAAATTCCCGCACCCCAGGGACTAGCTCCACTAGTATTTGAAGAAATAAATGGAGATGCGGTTGTATATGGACCAGCATTTGGATAAAACTGTTGCCAGCCACCTGAAACTTTTATAAAACCTTTTTTTATTGCTGTCCAGCCCGTGGAAACTTTGACATATATGCTTGTGGCATTTGCCCAATCGGATGAACCCGTATTAGATTTCTTTACAAAAAATCCCACTATTTATCCTTAATATGTTACCCAAAGATCGCCCTGAAACCCGCTATTGGCAGAGGAGGATGGTGCTGCTGTATTTACATAAACATTTCTTACATACGAACCTGTGCCAGATCCTACTGGAGTTGCGTTTCTAACTCTTGCAAAACCATTTATATATACATGAGAAGAACTATCTGTAGCGACCCCAGATGTGACCCCAGATCCACTTCCCAGTATAACAGATGATGAGTTTAAAAATGCAATATCTGTATTAATAACTGCTGAAGACCCAGTTAGAGATGATCCCCCAGTTTCTGTAAAAGTTGTATAACCCCCTGAAGGGTCAAATGAAGCCATTGGTACAGTATCGCTTGTGCCAAATATTTGAACTGCTATAGGTGAAACTAGTGAAAGAAATGAAGATGATGAAATATTGCCAGCTTTTGCAGTAAGCATATATGGAGTTGTTGCTTTTGTTTGTGTTGCTGCATAAGATCCCTGTATAGCTCCGCCTGTAATTGAAGCCGTAAATGTTTGTGAAGAACCTGGATTAGTTGCAGGTAATCCATATATTAATAATTGATCATTTGTACCATCAAGTTTTACATAATAAGCATTATTAGAACCATTATTAGATTGAATGGTTGCCCCAGTAGCATATAGTGTTCCATCTCCATTTACTCTAAATTTAGCTGTATCTCTACTTGAAAAACTACTCCCCGCCCATAAAACCGTATTACTTAATGTACCTGTAGTTATGCCTACATAATTTGTTCCACTATTAAGAAAAATTGTTGGTTGCCCATATGCTGATCCTGTTACTCCAGAATCTATAATTGCGGTATTTGCAGAAGAATGTATTGTATTTGCATCTACTACCCATCCCCCAATTGTTGCTGCAGTAGTAGCAAATGTAGAACTATTTGCATCTGCCGTTGTTAGCATGGTTGTATATCCGCCAGTGCCATTATAGGCTGCAACACCTTGACCATTAAAAATAACTCCCGCATTAGAAGAAGATGGAATGCCTGATGTTTTTGGAGAATATAAAGACCCACCATTTATTAATACATTACCAGTAAACGATCCTCCTGTTGCTGAGATTGATCCAGTTATGGTTGCGCTTGTTGCGGTTAATGCTCCTCCACTAGTAACTACAAAGGTACCACCACCTACATTTATAGATCCTCCAGATATGGTAAGATTACTTGCATTTACTGCTCCTAACGGCGTTACGCTAAAAGGAGCTGATGCATCTGAATTTCCTGCAGCGGTTGCGCCTGCCCAAAATGCATAACTTGTGTTAGATGCTGATAAACCAGTATATTTAGTAATTCCTGTTACTAATGTACTTTCAATTTTATTTGTTGAAATAGTCCAGTCTGCAATTTTTGCATTTATAGTTTCAAATGTAAATCCTCCCGCAGAAGGATTTGTAATAATTGATGTACTTGCAGCATCTCCAGATGCTGATCCATAATCAAATGCAAATATGCCTGAATATTGCGAACCATCTGGAGCTTTTTTAGAAGGTCCTAAAACTACTCTTGCGCCACTAGTGGCACTGGCTCCTACATATATTGCTCCTCCGCTTCCTATTTGTACTGCATTGCTAATAACAGAAAGAGATGGATCAATTGGAGTAACTGTTGTTGAAGAAGAAAGCAAAGAAGCATTATTAAAATTATCATAATATCTTACAATTACATATGTAGGAATATATAAATTACTAAATATATTTGCTGGACTTACCCCAGCCCACACTAAACCTTGCATAGTATAAGTTCCCGCTGCTTGTGTAGTTAAAGCCTTACTTAATGTTAAGGTAAATGTTGGTGCAGTTCCTGAAACAGAAGAAACATATGTATTTGTTGGAATTCCTGTTCCAGTAATTAAATATCCATCTTGTATAGAAGTTAATGTATTCCCATCGTTATCTTTTACTGTATTTACTACAATTGTTGTTGCTCCTGAAGCCCCGCCTGAAGAATAAGATGCAGTAATAGCATCAGGTGGGTTAGAAGACCAAGCAGAACTTGTATACTTTTGATAAATTTCAGCATAAGTTGCTGGGATTGTAGAAAAATCAAATGTTACGTTATAACCATTAATGTTTCCAACTATTGTTGGATTTGGAGTAATTGCTGCTAAGGGATTTGATCGTGCGGGGACATTAAAAGAGGCTCCGCTACTAGTTACATCTACAGATGAGTAGCTAACAAAAACTCCAGAATAAGAAGAATAATATGCGCCAAACTGTGCATATAAATCAGCAGAACTAATAGTGTGTGATTGACTTAAATTTGTTGTGCCATCTGGGAAAAAATAAAAATATCCAACTTGTGAATTTGGTGCTGTTAATTTAACTAAAAATCTAACTCCTGCATTTGTAGAAGGTAGTGTGTATGGAATAACAATATTTGTCCCCGACCAAGATACTGTTCCTACTGTTACTTCTGTGGGCACTGTAGTATTTACTGAAATTGGTGCTGTTGGAGTAACTGCTTGTGCTGCACCCCAAGGACCTGGAACATTTGATGTTGCCCAAAATCTTACTTTAACCCATCTTTTATTTAATGTTGGAGCAATTACTACGGCGGGATTTAATGTGCCATTATAAGTTTCTGTATAAGTAACGCCTGTTGGTTCTGATGTAGCATCTGAAACATATTCCTGTATTTGAATCCTATAAAAATTTGAATTTGTAATTGCTGTCCACGCAACAGAATATCCATTATTAATAGCTGAAATTGTATATACTGGAATAGGCAATCCACTACTATATGTCGGAATTGTTGTTAAAGAAACATAATCGCCTCTATTGCCAAATCCATCTTGTGCAGAAACACTAATTGCAGAAAAACTTGTAACTTGTGTATTAAATGTATTTGTATTATCGGTTAATGTAAAAGTAATTGTTTGTGTACTGCCCGAATTATTTACTTGAGTAGCTTGTGGACTCCAGGCATACTGAGTAGAACTACCTGTTGGAGTAAATAAAAAATAAAAATTAGAAAGATATTGATTTTGTGATGCCGTAGGATCACAATTAAAAGTAAATACAAGATTATCGCCATCCCAAACTGCTGTAAAATTAGTAATTCCACCTGGTAAAACTAAACCCTTAATAATTGGACCTATATTAACTGATGGTGAATTACCTGGCGTAGCAGGTAATGTAGCGGTAGAAATTGGACTTCCAGAAGCTGCTGCGCCACTTAATTGTGTTAAAGAAAATGATCTTGATGAAATATTTTTAACTTCTGCATTACTTTTTGATGCTGCATTTGCTGCGGCAAGACTATTTGCTGCCCGAGGATCACCATCGGGTATATAGAGCGTTGGTTTTTTAGCCGCATCATTATTAGATCCTGGTATAGATTTCATCTTACCCCCACTAACTTAATCTTGGACCGATTGCCATCCAGTTAATATAAATTGTGCTTCCTGAAGATATTGTGTGAGTTGTATCTGTTGTTCCAGTTCCTGTTTTAAACAATCTATACTTAAATCCTGTAGATGAAACATTGTAAACATTTATTACAACATCTTCAAGTGTTGCTGCAACTGTTGTTGCATTGCCAGTAAAAATTGTTGCTGTTACTATTGGAGTCCCCGAAAATGAATTTGTGCCTGTTGCTGAATCCGCAAAAGTTACTGATCCATAATAAACACCTGCTACTCCCGAGTCTGCAGTTCTGTTTGAAGCTCGTCCAAATATAATTGCTTGAGACGCTGGGTCATATTGATGTGCATAGCCAGCTGCATCCCAAGTTACTGAGCTAGACACCCCGAAATTATTAGTTATTGCGGCTAAGCTATCGCTGTGCTGATTTATTACATTAATAACTTGATGCCAAGCAGCCAAGTCAATAATATTAGGGTCTGAAATTTTAATATAGGACACGATTCCACCTTTTCTTATTTATATATAGATTATACCACTTTTTGGTCATTTTAATAAGATACCCCTTTATCAATTTGATTAAGGACAAGAGTTGTTTTTAAACCTTGATTAAATGCTTGTGAAACTGAATGTACGGCATATTTTTGTTGATTTAATTTAGATAATGAATAATTAATTGTTACAACATCTCCTACTTGAATTAATGGATTACCAAATAGTTGAATTTTAGTATCTTTTGAAAACCCGTCAAAACCTTTTTCAATTACTTTTAAAAGTTTATTTGCTGCTTCTTCAGACTGTATCCACACAGAATCAATTTGTGCTACTTCAGATATATTTGATCTATCTGTAATTTTTTCAAAAATTTGTGGATCTGATTGACTTACAATTTCATGAGTCCAAATAGTAAATCTTGAATCTAATTGTATATTTGTATCAGGCTTATGTGCAAGATATACCATTTGTCTTTTATTGTTGGCAACTGCAAATTTAGCTCTAAATCCTGTATTTAATACTGTAGAAAAAGATAGTCCATATTCATCAATTACTTGTTGTTGTTTATATGCTTGATCATATACTTCTGACCCAGGGTAATACTGTAATAAGTACCCGCCCCAATAAGCATCTGCAGTTACTGCAGCTGGATTAGTATATTGAACATCATAAACATTTATTCCTACAACTTCTGGTGTTGTTTGCATCATGTAGCCACGATATTTACCAAATATATTTTGTTTTTGAATAACTCCATTTAAAAATTCTCTATCTTGATACCAATAATTTACACTGCGTTCTGATAATATTTTTTCATTTGCATAAATTTCTCTTAAATTTGCAGGTATTACGGTAGATGAAACAGAAGAATAAATTGGGTTGCCTCCATTGATTCCAGAAAATGAAGTTGAAGTACAAAATCCAAAGTATTTCCCAGACGTATTAAAAAAACTACTATTTAAAACTACATTTTTTCTTAACCCTGTTACTAAGTTTTTATCTGTTGCTTTCCAGCTAGATGTTAAATATGTGTTTGAACTACTGCCTGGTACTTGAAAGCCAGTTACTAGTGCGTTATTTAAAAAGACTTTAATTAATTGGCCAGCATCTTCACCTTCTGAATTAGTTGCGTCAGTACCATCAGATGTCCAATGAATTGCTTTTAAATGAAATACATCGTCAGATATAGTGGTATATGTTGTTCCATTTTTAGAAAATACTTTTGGATTATTTAATAATATATTTTTTACAGTTCCTGTTACATCTGCCCAAGCTAACTGTGTTAATGTGCCGCTAACAATTTGTGAAATAGATATCATATACTGATAGATTGCTGGATTATTCATTGTAGCACCTGCTGATTCAGTTGGTGTATTATATTGTAATAATTCTACAAAATAAGTTCCACTTGAATTTGATCCATTATTATTAAAAAATAAGCCCGCCGTAGCAACTTGTTGATTTGTTAAGTCAAATTTAACTGAATAGGTATGATATCCAATATCTTGAGATGATGGATAGACTAGGCATTTGGTGGTAGTTGGTGCAGTAATTGCAAGTTTTGTAACGTTGGGTAAGGGCGAGCTGTTTGTTACAATAGATGTTCTTGTTGTTCCTGTTGACATTACATTACTTGCATTTATTGATGCTTCAATTAAATTTTTAGATGAAGCGCTTGTAGCAATAGAATGTGTTTTAGGAACTGTGCCAAAAAGACCTCTTTGTGTGTTTGTAATTCTTCCTGTCGGAATAACTACTACATCGTAATCTGTAGCAACAATTGCTTGTCCGCCAGAAACATAAGATCCAGTAGTTGCCCCTTTTACTGTAAAAGTTGTTGAATTTGCAGAAATAATTTTTCCATTCCCATTATATCCTGCTGGAGTTACACCAGTTACATAAATCTTTAGACCTGCTTTAAAATTGTTATTACATGTAAAAGTCATAGTTGTACCATCACCAGAAGCATTAGTTATATTGCCATAATTTGAACTTACTAATCCTGCTGAATATTTTTTAACAAATCTATTAACTTCTGAATTAAGCTCAAGGTCATTTTTTACAGAAACATAAACATAATTTGATGAATTTGAATACTGTTGTATTTTATACTCTTTATATACAAATGAAACTAATTCATCCTCAATTACCGCATATCCATTATTACTTAAATTAAAAGTATGAAATATATCAAGAAGATCGTTTGTATTAATAGTATAAAAATTATCTGTTTCTTGCATAGTTGAATTTAAATAATTAAATCCTACTGCATCTGATGTTTCTTGAGACCACATAATATCTGTTGATGTTGTTATAATAAAAGATGGACTATTTTTTTGATCTGGAGTAGCAGCATTTTGTAAAGATAATGTTTGTTTAATTTTAGGCACTTGATATCTTAATGAAAGTTTTCCAGGTTTAGCTTTATTTATAATAGAATAACCACCCACTAAAATTGATGAATCGGATATAGTTAAATTAGATGTATTATTATTTAATATTTGAGATAAACTTTTAAATTTCATTACCCCATATTCATCAATATATGCACCTATTTGATATGCTAGGAATATCCCTGCTAGGGTATCAACAATTGTTGTGTCCCGCCCGTTTGTATAAAAATATGCAAGATCAAGCGGGGAAGTGTAATCATTGCAAACATCATATAATGAATCTACATCATAATCAGTAAAGCCCGATAGATCCAGCATATTAGTTATTACATCAAATACTGGTTTTAAATTAGCAACATAATCTGAAACAGCTGTAGTCTGCAAATATCTTGTAATATCATACGCTACAATTTTAACATCTTTAATATCTGTTTCATCCCATGAATCTGAGTAAAATATTCCTCCAGGAATATGCGTCCCAACTGTTTTGCCACTTTGTATATTTAATTGAACAAAATTATTTGTTGTAGCATCATAATAAGATTTTAATGTAAAATTTACATAAAATTTAATATTTTTTCTAAGCATATTTGCTAGCACGTTTGTTGATAAATTACTCTGACTTGAAAAAATTGGAATAAATCCATTATTTAATGCTATAGGAATTGCTGAAAGATTAATTGAAACATCATTTGCATTTATTGAAGATATTGGAACAAAGTTATTTTTGCTATCTAACGATTTATTTATAGTGACATCTTTAACAAAATCTGAAACATCAATTTCAAGTCTAGGTGACAGCTCTATCAGTTGCATTCTAGTAAGGTCTGAGGTAAAGTTTGAATTGTTATATGAAGAAAATTGAGATGTAGCTGTAGCATTTGTTTGAGTTATAGATATTTTTTTAAATGAAGTATATTTAGATAATACACCTGATGAATCAAATGCTGGCATTGTTGACCATTTTGTTTTAGTCCATGCCGATCCTGTCCAATATAAGACTAAAACCCCTGTTGCAATGCTATCAGAATTTGTCGGGGTAGTAAGTGTTGTACTTCCATCTACAGTTATAATTGAGCCATCAATATATAAATTAAATGTTGGCACACTCATTAAAGTATTAAACTTAATAACAATTTTATTTACATTAATATTTTGAGCATATAACGCTGCAATTTTTGGATTAGTTAATGTAGATGTATCTGAAACAAAATATTTATAAATTGCCATTTCGTTTGGTAAAGAATTTTTATACAATGGCAAAGAATGTTTTGCCATTGTAAAACTTGGCGATTGAGATATTGAACTTATAGGTGCATAAGCTGATCCGCTAAAACCATTTAAAATACTTGAAGATCTATTTATTTTTCTAAAATTAGAAGGAGTTGCAACATTTATATTACCAGTTGTCACATAAGTTTCTCCTGGTCTAAAATAAGTAAATGCGCTATCAGTTGGCCATAAAGAATTATTTTGATAATTATAAAATGTTGTTTCAAAAATTTGAGGGGGTGTAAAGTATATAGTTGTGGCATTATTATCAGAATTTAATGAATTTACAGATATGGTATAAGTTAAAGAAGATATTGTATCCGAAGAACTATATCCACCTACATAAGCTTCAAGTTTAGTCCACCCATATGAATTTACTTCTGTATATGCAGATCCCGCTTGAGTAGAAGATCCACCTTTTGCATATGCATTTACAGAAACTGGCAAATTATTGTTTGTTTTAAAATAAGTTACTATTTTATATGCTGGAGAACTTAAAGAACTTGCTGTATATACTACATTTCCATAAGCGCTTGTTGATCCCGCCGTTAAAATAAAATTATTTATGCTAAATCCAGGGAGTGTACTGTCTGTACCTCCTGTTGTTATTGTTCCAGAAGATAAAGTGGGGGTAATAAGAGTGCCTGTTCCAGCAACAGTAACGTACGGTGCATTGAATAAATTATGATTCCATTCAGCAGAAACTATTGGTTGAATTTCAATAGCACTAGAATTAGAAAAAATATCAGAACTGACATTATTTAGCATTAAATCTCCGTAAACTCTACTGATAAGTTTACATAATCATATCCTGTTGTACCAGATGTTGCAACCATTCTTTTCATTACATCATATGTAAAAGTAGTCATATAAGCATTATATACTTGCCCTGTTGAATTTTTAGAATCTACATAACTTCCTGATACTGGTATTGAGTTTGATTGTGCTGTATCAAGGGCATATATCAACTTTACATAAATTGGATTAAATGCATTTCCTTCATAAAACGCTTTAAACCAAGCTGCTCCGTATGAATTACCGCCATTATAATCAACTAGATTGCTGTCTAAAGTTGGAAAATTTTGCCAATCTATCTTAATAACAAATTTACGAGCAATAATAAATTTTCTTAAAGTTCCGTTTGCCATTCTATCTGTTGCTTCAATAAGGTGATAAGTAACATTTATTGGTTGACGATTATGATCAGATAATTTATACCAAACCATATTTGCTGGAACAATTGTAGCACTTCCATTAATATCTAATCCTAAAGATACTTGTACTCCTTGTGGAATTGCATATGTCATTTTTTACCTCCTCATTGTTTATCAATTATACTGTGGTGCATTACTAACTAGTACGGGCTTGCCATTTGTTGTTGCTTTTGCAATGCTTGGTGCTCCAGCGTTAACGCTTTTTATCTTATCCATTATAACATTTGCTATCTCATTTGCATCTTTATTATTAACTAATACAGAAATATTATATGTTGATCCATCCATTGTACCATTATTTTGAGATGCAGGTATAATTCTTTCACCTTTATGTATTTGAGCAATCATATCATTTGGAACAAAATTTGTTCCAACGGCAAATGAAGGCAATTTAACTTGTCCTCCTAAAGCGTGTCCCTTTACATAAGTTTTTAGTAAAGAAGCAAATTCTTTTTGATTGTACTCTTTCATAAAAATTTGATGTAATGCTTTTCTGGCTGCATCTAAAGATACATTTGAAATAGGAGATGCATCACTTAATAAAGAATTATTTCTATTCATACTACTTAATTCTTTAAAGAACCAAGATTGAGCTTCAATTGCTGTATTACCTACAGATTGTGCTTCTAGTTCTGGTAAACCAATTACATTTCCAAGTCCTCTCTTTTTTAATGATGAAACCATTGCTTGACTAAAAATTGATCTATCAGGTGAAGCAGCAAGATTTATTCCAGTTTTTGTAAATCCAGATTCTTTTGCTGCTTGCATCAATGATAATGCTAGAAGATCTCTGGTTCCCATATTGTCATATAGATTTCCCATAGAGAATAATTTTGAGCCATCTCCAAGTGGATCATGTGCTAATCGTGACCAACCTGCTATAGTTCTATCACCTTTATAAGTCATAGTAGACATAATTGTATCTATGCCCGTTATGTCTCCATCGGAACTAGCATGTAAGAAATACTTAGATAATTTAGATGCATCAACTTCTGCACCAATTTTTGCACCAATTTCTGCAGCAACTTCTGCACCAATTTTTGCACCTTTTAGTCCTCTACCTATACCCGTAAAATTTAATGGAATTAAAGCGGCAGAAAGAAAATCTGATTTACCATTACTTAAACCTGCTAATAATCTTATTAATGCATGAGTTCCCATAATATCTGGACCAGATTTATCAAGTGATTTAGAGTATTTTTGTAACCAACCATTTTTTGACATTGAATTTACTGCTCCACCATTTGCATACCCGCCAAGTTGATCTTTAAACATAATATCAGAAAAACCTACGGCATGTCCAGATTGTCTTTTCTTTAATGTTAGTTCTTCAGCTTTTTTAGCAAGTGCTGCTGCTGTTGGTGTTTTTGGTGGAGCTGGAACTACGCTTGCTGCCATTGTTTGGAATGATGACCAATCTACTCCTGGTTTTGCTCCCGCCTTTAATCTTTCCAACATATTAGCATATGCTTCAATTTCATCTGGATCTGTAAGTTTAAATGAAGCTATTGTTTTTTCTAATAAAGGAATTTCTCTTTTAATTTCTGCCACAATTGCATCATGATATTCTTTTGGAGTCATTGATTTTGCAATTGATGCTGTAGATTCAGCAAAGAATCTTTTTGCTCCACCTTTAACACCTAATAAATTTATAGTAGCTTGCTCTTGCATTGACGGCATTGATTTAGATAACGTTCTTATTCCAGAAGCTAGGTTAAATACCCCTGAAGTTCCAGCATCAACAAGGTTATTGCCTGATAAATTTGCTATTTGTAAGTCTTTATCTCCTCTTAATAAAGAAGAAACTAACTGTCTAAAATACTGATCTTTTGTAAACTTCCCAGTTGGATTTGCAAATTCTGGGTTAAAAGCAGATCTTAATGCTAACAGTGTTCTCTTTCCTTTAGGATCTGAAGGGTCCATGATTTTTATTAATTCTTGAATTGGTGTATCTAAGCCTTGTACATCTCTTGCAATCTGATTAGATCTAATTTCAGATAGACCAGATAACGCATCTGTTACTGGCTTGACAAATTCTTTTGTTCCATTAGCGCCTTTATACAACCCACCAATACCGCTTACTGGAAAACTTTTTCCAACTGTTGCCTCTAACTGTTCGCCTAGTTTTGTAATTGGTAGGCTTTTAAAATTGCTTGCTTGAATAGAAGCGTGTATATCTTGCATTATTTTTTCAGCTTTAAGTGCTTCTTCTAAATCTTTCACGCCACGAGGCATACCAAGGAATAAACTTTTTCCTCCGCCCATACCCATAAAATTAAGCGGGAATAAAGCTGTGGCTAGATTATCTCCAGGTTTGCCAAGACCCGCAAACTTTCTTAATATTGATGCTGTGCCAAACATTTCTGCAGCAGGCATTCCAGTTAAACTCTTAGCCCATTTTTGAAGCCATCCATTTTTAGTTACTTCTCCACCATTTGCAAATTTCTTTGCATTTACAGAATCAAAAAAACTTGGTCCATAATGAGATACAGCATCTGCTTTAATTACATATTCGCCATTTGAAAGATATGCGGGAATTGAATCTGAAGTCCCCGTTCCTGGTCCAGATATATGTCCACCTGTTGCTTTTTTTACAGCTTTGGCCTTTGTAACATTAGCATTTTTTGGTAATCTAAGTATTGTATTTGGCCCATTATAGGCTCCATCAGCAGAAATCATTGTTATATTTCCATCTGCATCTTCATAAAAAACATAATGCACATTATACTGATCTATTGAAAAATATTGATTTTTAGTTATTTTATTATCATTTGCATATTGATGAACTACTGATCTAGTGTTACCTAATGGACTATTCCATTGTGTCAAATCAGAAGAAGGACTGCGACCTACTTTTTCATCGTTGGCTATATTTCCTGAAAGCGAAATTGGATTAGAAGCACTTCCCAATGTTCTTTCTGATGTTCCATTTACATTTACGTTACCTGTAGTTGTAATTATATAATTACCTTTACCATCAACCATTGCTTTAAATCCAGTTAAACCAGAGTCAGCCAATAACGTAGTCATTTCAGAAGCTAATTGTGTTCCAATTAATTTATCATCCTTAAGTTTTTGCTTAGCTAGAATCACACCTGATGTATCAACAGTAGATGAAGATGTACTATCTGTTTCATTTTGAATTAATAATGCACGATCTGCAAGACTTTGTTTTAAATTATCTAATTCTTTTTGTAATTCATCTTGTGAATTATTTTGATTATATTGTGAAGTATTATAAGCTTTTTGTTGATTAAGCATTGCTGCTTGTAAATAATTTCCTGACATTTCTGCTTGTTTTGCTTGATTTTCTAAATCTTGTTGATTTAGTTGATATTGTTGTTGTTTTTGTAATTCTGAAGTTTGTAATTTTAATGTTGCTAATTGTGCTTCTAATACTTTTACTTGTTTTTGATCTGTTTCATATTGTTTTGCGCCTTCTATTCCTAAAGCCGCTTGTTCATTTTTTAATTGTTTAGTTGTAGCAGTTTTTGCAGCAGTTTCTGCAGCTTTTTTAGCTGCAACAACTTTATTTTCTTCAATTTTTAAAGCATCTTTATCAGCTGCTATTAATGCTTTTTGTTTTTGTTTAACATATTCTACAATACCATTTGTAACATCTTTAGTAGTTTTTGTAGCATCTGTTGTATTAACTTTAATTCCTGCGGCATTAAGCATTAATATTGTTGAAATTTCACCTAAATTAGTAACACCTATTTTAGCTAAATTAGCCATTGCAGTAAGAGTTTCTGCAGATGCCCCCGCATTTTTTAATGCTAAAGCTAGGGCGTTTACAGAACCTATACTATTATCTGAAGTATCTCGCAAAGCTTTAATTTTATCTGCTGCAACTTGAAATGGAGTGGCTTGATCAGATATTATATTTGTTGTTGTAAGCAATCCATCAGCAAATGCTTTTTGTGCTTTAGACAAATCTTTATAAGTTGTTGCAGTAATAAGATTTGCATCTCCATTATTTTTTAATTTATTAATCATTGTTGCAGTAGCAGTAGACATGTCTTTTGTATTATTTGTAATTTCTTTTAATGCTTGATTAAGATATTTTGTTTGTCCAGAATATGTTAATAAATCTGTAACCATTTGAGATACAGCTTTTGGATCCATACCATTTGCTACTTGTGCTGCAGCAAATTGATTTAATGTTCCTATAACTCCACTTGCCGTAGTCCCGCCTTTTAATAATTCTCCAACTTGTTTTAATGGATCAGATGTTCCTAATTTTTTAATTTCAGCAACATCTTGTGCTGTTTTACTTAATACATCTTTTGATTCTTTGTTAGCATCAATAAAGTTATATACTGCTTGTTTTGCAGTAATCATTGTTCCGCCGTATGCTGATATAACACTTGATGATGATTTAAATGATGCTTCTATGGCATCATTATGTGCTTTTTGATCAGCCATAACTTTAGAAAGAGCTTTATAAGCTACAGTAAGTCCTCCAACAGCTAACGCTATTGGAATTATTAATTCTGGTGCTATAGGCAAAAATGAAGCTATCATTGCGGCATTAGCACCCATCATAATTCCTGATCCCGCCGTACTTACTGCTTGATTTTTACTACTAGACATTGGCATACCAATCATCATGCCAGCCATTGCAATGCCCATAGCGCCCATGCCGCTTGGTTTTCCAGTGCCTACACCTAAACGACCACCCAAACGACCAAGCATCCCACTACGTACTGCAATTTCTTCTTCAGCAATTATTTTTTCTTTTGCTAACGTAGATTCTTGTATAGCTATTTTAGCATTTGCAATTTCTTCTTCATTTAATACTGTAGCCGTCAATATACTTGGATATACCTGTTTTAATGTTGCAATTTCAGATTCTGAAAATATTTTAGCAACTAGTTTTCCTGATGCAGCAGCCATATCAGCTCTTGCTTTTCCAACTTCTTCTTCTAATATTACAGATTGTGATAATAGTTCTGGATTTAATTTTCTTAACATTTCAATTTCAGATTCTGTAAATTTTAGTGCTGCATCTTTTCCTAATTCACCTTGATATTCTATAATCTGTGCACCCGCACCACGCATATCAACAAGAACTGCTTCCCAGGCTGCTTTTGCTTCAGCATTAAATGCATGCCAAAATTCTATATTTTGACTTTTTAAACCTGTAAAATCTAATTTAAACCTAGAAAGTCCAGTATTTCCTCCTCCAAGCCAAGCACCAGCTCCCCCTGCTGCGTTAATATCGTGAACATTACTCATTCCAAATCTTATTTGATTAATTAATTCTCTAGTTTGTTCTATACTTAATCCTATTAACATTCCTTCTTCTTCTAGTTTTGCAAGAATTTGTTTTTCAACTGCTGCCAAAGGATTATTTATGTCATTAATTTTTTCCAAACCAAGTACTTGTGTTTCAAGCTCTTTATTAAGTTGTGCTTTAAGCATATTTGCTTTTTCATCATTTAATAATTGTACTTTTGTTCCATTTTCTAAGGTTACTGTTTGTTTTGTTAATGCATCTAAAAATAAACTTGTGCTAGTTTTATATTTTGTTGCATACTCTTTACTTAAAACATCTGCTCCTGTTGCTCCTGCTGCTGCTGCTAAATATGCTCTTGGCTCTACTCCAGCTCCAGTTAATGCTGTATTGCTTACTCCCGTATCAGTTTTAGCAAAAATTCCTGTAGTTGGTTTAGCATAGATAGCTTCATTTTCAGGAACATTTAAAAATTTTGGTTTTTGCCCTATTGAAGTTCCTGATTTATAAAGAGTATTTGTTCCTGCAAGTCCCATTGAAGATAGATATCGGTATTCTGCTCCAGACATAGCTCCATACATTTCTTTTCCAGGTTTTATATTTAAAGCATTTGCTGCTGCAACTTTAGTAGCTACATCACCTGTACCCGTAACCATAGCACCAGACATTTCAGATAATGATATTGTAAGTCTTTCAATTGCTTGATTTAATAGATCAACAGCATCTACATCATTAACTATTTGATTTGAAAATAGTTCTGCTGCTTTTTGAGATGCAATAATTTCGGGAGTAAGTAATTCTTTTAGTGACATTCCACCATTAGCTAGTTTTAATATAAATCCTCCAGCTTTTAACAAATACCCCGCAAAATTTGATAATAATCCAGTTAACATAATAAGAGGTCCCGCTAATGCTGCTCCTATTGCTAAAAATCCAAAAAATCCTTTTAATGGTGATGGTAAGCTACTAAATGCATGTCCAATTTTATTTGCAACATTTAAAATTATTGTTCCCATTTCAAGAAATTTTTGTCCAATTGGATATAATGTTGCTTTAAATCCTTCTAACGATCTTTGCCATTTAGCTGTTGTAGATTCTGTTGCTTGTTTCATTTCTTGATTTGCAAGTACTGCTAATTGATTTGATGTTGCTCCTGCAATTTTAAGAGCATTTACTGTTTGACTTCCCGCTTTACCAAAGTTTTCAATAAGTGCTGATACACGAGCAAATTGAAATTTACCAAATAATTTTTCAATAAGTTGTTCTCTAACAAGTGGAGATAATTTTGAAAGTCCTGCTTGTAATTGTTCTATCATTTGTACTGGTCCACCAGCATTTTTTATAGAATCTAAATTAATTCCAAATTTAGCAAATTCTCTAGTAGCTGCTGAAGTTGGAGCAATTATAGATGCCATTGCAGATTTTATTGCGTTAGCAGCTTGTGCAGCAGGAATACCTGATTCACGCATTGCAACAAGCATAACTGCAGTATCTTTATATGTTCCTCCGAGTTGTTGCATAATTGGACCAACACGTGGAATAGCTTGTGTCATATCATTTAAAGTCATTGTTGTTTGCTTCTGTATATCTGATAAAAAGTTAACTGCAGTTGCTAAATCATTTGTACTTACCTTATAAACATTTTGTAAAGCAACAACAGTATTTGTTGCATCTGCTGTACTTACTGCTCCTAATTTTGATAGACGCATTGTTTGTGCCGTTGTATCAATAAGATTTTGTCCTTCCCGACCCATAGCTGCAAAATTTGCTGCTGCTTTAACTGTTTCGGTTTGAGCTATTCCCATTGTTTGTGCTATGGTCGTTCCAAGTTTTAAGACTTGACTTGAAATTTGATTAATTTGTGTTTGAGATGGTGGTGTTAAACCTTCTCCATAAAGTCTTTGTAATCTTGTTAATTCAATATTTGTTTCTTTAAAAGATTTAACTGCTGCTGCACCAAACAAAACCATAGGCATTGTTAAACCAACAGTAAGCTGTCGTCCTGCCCATTGCGTATTTTTACCAAAATTAATAAGTGCCATTGATCCACCATCAATAGCCTTTTGCATTACCATAGCTTTCATTGCTACAAGTTCTTCAGCCTGTGCAACTTTATTAAATGCAGTTGGTGTATAAACATCTAAAAATCCATTTTTGTTTCTAACAACAACAGAATTTTGTAATCTTATTTGTGATTCAGCAAGAGCATTCATTGATGCTGTTGCTTGACCTGCTTTTCCAGTTATTATATTAAAATACTCTGAAAGTTTTAATTTACCTGAAGTAAGCGCTCTTCCAAATTTTTCTGTTTCAGAAGCCATTTTAACAGTTTGCATTGTAAACTGTCCAGTTGATAGCATTGTTGATTTAAATGCTGCTTGTGCGTTAGCTAAATCTTTAGTTAGTGTTGATCCTAATCCAACACCAGCGACGCCTTTATTAAGTGAATCAACTTGTACTTGAAGAGCTTTTATTTGTGCATTGACTGCGGAAAAATCACCAAGGGCAACTATATTTAATTCTATTTTTGCCATTAATTATCTACTCCATTATTCTTGTGACATAAAGCCGAGTCCTTCGCCAACACCGAAACCTTCTTTTGATGCTATACTTGAACTCTTAAGTACCGCAACATCTTCTGGCTCTTTTTCTTCAAGATCAACGCCATTAATTGCTGCATGAAACTTCATACTTCTTTCTTCTTTTTCTCTTAAAGCTTTTACTAAAGCATTAAGTTCATTGATAGAAAGACTTTCTTCCAGCTCATCAAAATTCTTCCAATGACCTGCAAGAAAAACTTCAGACTCCAAGGAGCTTAGGTCTAGTTCGTCCCAACTAGAGCCGCTCCCAGAAGGTTTGGGTCAGTCAACTTTAAACCACCAGCAACTTCAAGAATTTTCATCATAGTAGGAACTTCTATTACATCTTCAAATTTATCTTTATCTGAAAGGTCTGGTCTTCCAAGTCCTTGCAAGCAAATTATTGCTGCATCTACAAAAAGATCCATGGCATCTAATTCACTTTTACCTTCATCAACTGACATGGAATTTACAATATCCATAAATTTTCTTAATTGCTTTATAGGCAATGGCTTTAGTGTAAGTGTTGATCCATCACTTAATTCAATTTCTACTACATCATATACGGTTGTTGCCAATTTATTGCTCCTTTGTTATTAATTAAATTATACCAAGAATATTAGTATAAACAAACTCAGAACCCCCGCCTTTCGGCAGGGGTCTGAAATATATATTAAGTTTTTTTAGAATGTTCCGTATACGCGGTCAATAACGACACCGTATTCTGAACCTGCATAAGATCCATCTGAATCAGGCAAACAACGGAAGTTCACTGGGAACACAGTTGCTGAATCACGCTTCAAAGAATGCATTGTTGTATCAATTGAAACAACACGACGTGCAACATATACACGCTCTTTATTGCGAGCAACAGTAGTATTTGCACCTGTTCCAACTGAAACTACTGGTGTTGAACCTGTAGCTGCTGGATCATTAAATGCTGCTGATGTACCAATTTGTGCTGGAGCTTGTCCAACTGCAATTAATACACGCTCTACTGGAGCATCACCTAAAGCACCTGCTGCAATATTTAATGTTGCTGCTGGAGTATCTGGTGTGCTGTTAACAGCAGAATCATTATTAAGCAATGTTGGAACGTTAACAACTGAGTTATTAGCATTAGCAACATATACGCTATCCATTTGACCCCATGAAAACTGCATGTTTTCAAGAGTTGCTTCTGTTAGTTCTGTTTTTAGCATTACCTTAAGAGTTTGCTTAAAAATACGAGCTGCATCAAGAAGTTGATCAACCATTACTTCACCATATGATGGTTCGTATGAAATTTCAATACCAGTAGTTGTGTAACCAACTTCACGGTATCCTATTCCAGCACCTGTGTTTGAATTAAGAAGTGCTGTGCGAGCAGATGTATTTGCTGGCATTAAAGCTGAAAGAGCTGCTTGGTTTGTTGATGGACGACCTGAATTATTAGAGCTGTTTCCAACGCTAGTAAAGAGTGCTGCGGCACCAACGATTACGTTTTTAGTATTTGTAGCCATTTATTTATTTCACCACCTTATTTATTTTATTAAAACAAAAGAAGATGACAACTTGCTTCCTCATGTAAAATCATATCATTAAAACCTAATAAGTCAAATTTAGATATACTTACCAGTATTTGATATTCCTTCATCTACTTGACGGGTATATGTATAAACAAATGCGAAGTCCCCGCTCATAAATCCACCTTCATCTATAAAAGGTTGAACGGGATTTGCTGATTCTAGCCTAAAATAAAGAAATTTAAATGGACTTGCTGAAGAACTAGCTGCAGAATTTACATCAATTGCTGAAAGCTCATATCTTCTAACTAGGTCTGTAAGAAAATTAATTATTGTAAGAATTTGAGAATTACTTCTTGAAATTATTTGCATAACCATGGTTTCTTCTGAAATCCACCATTGACTGCCATAATTTTTTTGGACTATATCGTATGTCATATATGTTTTACCTGGTAATAAATTATTAAATTCTGGAACTTGTTGAGATGGAATAATTGGAATTAATGGTGTTGTAAAGCCTTCTGCAATATAGTCATTGCTATTTAAAATTCCCGCACTTTGAAGAGATGCCCACATAGCATTTCTTACATCAAATACCGCAACTCTTGAATAATCTGTTGTCATTTTATAATTACTCCCAAATCAATTTGATTTACAATTTTTGTAACTGCTGCACGTACTGTAGAAATATTAGGTTTATTAGAACTTAATGCTAAAGCTACGTTATTAGATAATTTTTCATAAAATCCAGAAGATTCCATTATAACATTACCCTTTTTAGTATACCATTCAACTAAATATTTTGTAAATGAATTTGTTGTATTTATGCCACCTGGATGTAAAATGTTAACTTGTGTTCCTGGTGATATAAAAGCTATTCCATCATTTCCCATAAAAGCTAATACTCTTTTTGCAGAAAAAGAAACAGGAGTTCCTCTTTCCATAATTTCTGCTTTATTTCTAAATATATTTTTTCTAGATACAATTTTCCCAGTTCTGCCAGGTTGTAACAACTCAGGGTTAATTGGAACTGGTATCCTAGATGGCAAAAAATTTGCAGAAATTATAAGATTTCCATAAATAATTTGACTTCTTTCTAAAACAAAAAGTCTTGATGTAGGTCTACCAATACCGCCCCATTCATAAACATGATGCATTTTTTTAGGATTTAATCTTGCATAATTATCGGCAGCCAACATAAATCTTTCTCCAGTAATTGAAAATACTGCTTTAGATATTTCAGATAATACTGTTGGCTTTGTAAGTTCTTCTAGCCCAACAACTAAACCGCTAAGTTCATTAACTAATTGTTTTGTGTCAATTTCAAGCTTGAGAGTCATCTTGTAACTCGGTTCTTAAAAGAGATGTTTCGTAATAAGCAATTTTTCCAAATGGGTCCATAACAGCATGGGAGCCTGTAACTTCAAACTTAGTATCTGGATTATTTATTTTATCAATTTCAATAAAAATTGGAGCATTATTGCTTGTACGAATATTTTCAATGCGTGAACGCTTACTTAATAATTCAAAACAATACATTTTTAGTTGTATTTTTTCATTATAATTTAAATCAGATGTATTCCCAAAACTTTTATTATCGGTTCTAGTTGAGGCGCCTTTTATTTTAACAGGAGAAATTTTACATTGTATAGTTTTTGAATATACCCAGGAACGCTTTATAGCCCCCGTATCTGGATCTTGTGTATTTTGTTGTGTATATATATCAGCAGACATATTCAAAACTGACCCTACAAATGAATTTGAATAATTTTTATTAAACATTAAATGATAACAATATTTGTTTTACGATATTGATCAAGAATATTATCAACTGTAATATTTCCTGTACCATTAAAAGCACCTTTAGCCATTTCAAATGAAATTTCGCTTAGGTTAACTTTTGACAAATATTTATTCCTCCAATTGTAATCATTTGAAAGAACATCATTGATTAAAAGCATAGTCGCCAATTTAATATCTTCTGGAACATACTTATAACCAATTTGCCCTACAAATTTATAAAGATAATTATCCCTAAAACGTCCCGCTTCATAAATAGTAGGATCCATTTCATTATTCCAGCCAGTAGGGAAGGCGGGGTACCAAATTCTTAATTGATATCCGCTAGGACTGATTTCCGTATTGTAACCAAATGTATCGTATACAGGGTTTTGCGTTCCATCATATACAAGAATTTGATTTTCATACATTTTATCAACTGTTAACATTTTTTCTGTTAATTGAATTGTATTAGCGCCAATTGCATGAGCTTCTTGACTTCCATAGTATGTATAAAATTTTATACCTGTATAGCCCTCTACGATGGTTCTGGCGACTTTTTCTGCATTGATTATACTGTTTGAGTCAACATAATTTAAACTTGCTGGATCTGACCCAAATTGAAGAAAATCAACAACTTCTGAAATTGTAGCATATGGAGTTTCAACTTGATAATAATCTGTTTGAGTTGTTGTAACCCCGCCAATGATATAAGACCATCTTACTTCTAAGATTCTGTTTATATTAGTTATAGCGGGGGTTAAAAGATAAGAATATACTCCTGAAGGGGCTTCATTAATAGAATTTAAAGATGAAAAATTTGTAATTGCATTTGTATCGCTATCAGCATTAAAAATTGATAAAGTAGGATTTGTTGCAGAATCTACTTGAGATAGAACTCCATCTTTGTATACTCGCAGATAAATCTTTACTTGACTATTTGTGTTGATTGTTTGCAATTACAACACCCCCTATTTATTTTTTATGCGTAGTATTCTTGAGCTTCTCTAGGGGTCGCTATGCGAAATCCCTCTTGAGTATCAAAAATTCTTTGAGCATCTGTTTCTGACATGGCAACAAATGGATGTTCTTGTGTAAATTCATATCCACCTGTTTGATATGAATGATTATCTCTAACCATTCTTACTAAAATCTGATTTGCTGTTTTCATAATTTTTTGCTCTCTCTTTTTCTTTTCATTTTCAGGAACTTTAATTTCTTCTTTTTCAGCTTTATTAAACTTAGCATACATTTGATAGCTAATTCCTTCTTCTTCAAGAATTGCAATAATTTCTTGTTTTGTTTTTAATTCTTTAGCATCAATAGCAAAAGAATCTGCAACTTTTCTTAATTCTGTAATTTTTAGATCTGTAAATGACATTTGACTTCCTCTCGTCATTGTTTATTATATCAGAAAATACGTAAGGGAGATATTTCTATCTCCCTTACGCTTGCAACTAATTAAAAATTAGTATGTATTTCCGTTAGTTCCACCAGTTACATTTGAACCATTATATGGAGTTCCAAATGTAATGCTAGATACTGAACCTGCAACCTTAACGTTTTTAACGATAACGTGTGCATCGTAGTTTTCCATTACGCAACCGACACGAATGAATAGAGTGTATTCAATTGTGTCCTTCTTTGGCTGGAACAAACGATAGACTGTTACATCACGCTTGATACCAATAATGAAGTTTTGTGGGAATGTCAAGTGGACATCACCGTGTGATCCTGAAGGAGAAGAATAATCTCCCGCACGAGTCTCATCAATCAAAGGAACGTTGATAACTGGAATGCCAAAGGCAAACGGAGTTACTGTGCCTGGACCACCATCGTTAGCAGCAACATCACCACGAATGATACCTGAAGCGATATCAAATGGGTTTCCGTTACCAGCGTTGGCTGTCAAGTTGAACAAGTAGTCCTGTACCAAGTTAGATCCTGTGAAGAAACGTAGTTGGTTACGACGTTGCTTGTACTTACGAGGCAAAGTCTTAATTGCTTGGTTGAAAATTGTTTTGTCAAGTCCATATCCAGCAGCATCAACAACGTGTGCGTTGCTTAATGCTAGTGAACGGAAGCCTGCAAATGCTGACATCAAACCACTACCAGAACCAGTACCGTTAATAAGGGTATCCTCAATATCGTTACCAGCTTGGGTAGCCATAAGACGTGCAATGTGATCTTCAAGATCTGGACCCTCAACGTTATCTTCTAGAGATTCTGCTGAAAGTTCCCAGTCAAGACGTAGCTTACGAGTAGTAAGCGAAACCTTGTTGAATGTTGCATTTTGTGCAGAGAAAGTTGTAGAATTAGCATTTGTATAGCTATCTCCACTTGCCACGAAATTACGTGGATTATCTTCCTGTGCAACTGTCATGATACGTTGTCCAACTGCAACACGATCAATTTCGGTTGTGTTTGAACGCATACGGATTGTACGAGCTGCCTTAGCAAGAATCGTAGCATCCCACATGTAATCTAGGAAACGATTAGCCTGATCTGGATATAGTAAACCATTACCAGAGAGGTTAGATGAATCGCCAGAAGCGTTAACAGCTGAAGAACCAAGATTTGTTGTATCAATGACTTTTTGTAGAAGTTCATTACTCATTTATTATTTCACCACCTTGTTTTTTTATATTTTTTTATATGTTTGAAGCACTGAGGAAAGCACCTTGCCATACACTTTGTTTTGGTTTTGTTTGACCCATTGGAGCTTGTACCCCAACGGACTTCTGTACTGCAGTAGCTGCTTCAAAGTTCTTTAAAGCATGATCAACATACTCAATTTTTCCGAACATATCAGTTACTGACTTATTTAATGCTTCATACTTTGCAACGATTTCTTCATTTGACTTTGAGATATCCTCATATCCCTTTGACAAACGAGCCATTTCAGCTCTAGTTTCGTTAACAATGTTGTACATATCTTGAACTGTTGCTGCGTGTGTAGCATAGTTCTCATTAGATTTTGTAATAGACTCACCAAAGAAGGTCTTGAGGTCAGTGACCATCTTTGTTAAATCAAGTGTATCTTCAACCTCTGAAATTTCTACAGCTTTTTCAAGTGTAGCATCTGGAGTTTCGGAAACAATTGAAACTTCTTCGGCTGGAGTCTCTACATCAATTGACTTCTCAATTGCTGCATTTGTATCTTCTGCCATTTTGTTACCTCCTTCTGTGAGTGAAATATCATCACTCTTTTTAAGTCCGTTATCAAACGTAACTTTTTGTTTTGTTTTATTTTGATCGGGATAAAGATTAATTGTAGCATTGCTATCAATTACATTCCCCGCCAAACCTGGAGACGCTGTCTCTGTTGCTTCATGTGCTGATGTTGGCGCATCATCTTTCTTAAAATAAGAATCAATTACTTTTTCAATTGCTTCAAACTTTTCAATATCTGCTTGTTCTACCCAACCAATATTAATCATTTGTGCATCGCATACAACGCAGTCTTTTGTTGTTGCATTTGATGTTGAAGCAATTTCATCTTGCTTACACCAAAAAACATTTTCTAATGTAACGTCTGCAATCATACCTTTTACAAAAGTACTTCCATCTGTATTTTTTTCAATAGAAAAAAAGTTTGCAAGTTGATTTGCTGGAGAATCTACTAGCGATAGTTCATGTAAATCATAATCATGAATTACTCTGCGATCTTTATTTGAACCATCATCAGATTTTTCCATTTTAGCATCAACAATATTTCCACCAATTGAAAATCCTGAATATGTTCCATCAAGAACTTTTTCCCAAGCATCTTGGGCGCCCTTTGAAATATAAGCAGTTACATAAATACCATTATATTTTTTATTTGTTTCTGGATCAAAAAAATTGTCTTCTTTAAAATTAAGCATTTTACCAACTGCCACTGGTCCGTGCATTTCACGAATATTTCCTCTAAATCTTTCAAAAGCTTTTTTGTTTGCTTCTGATGTTACAATATCTCCATGACGATCTAAATTGTCCAGGGATGCGAAACCTGAGACTGTTCTCTTTTCCTTATTAACCTTAGAAATAGGAAAAGCCAGAGCCATAGATGATTCGCTGTTTGACCAATAAGTTTTTTGAATATCCATATGTAAATAAATAATAGCAGGATTTATAACTAACTCATAATTTTAACTAATATTTTTTATAATATTGCTGTTTATTTTAATGACTTTTTTTACATCCGCAACTTCGGGAGCATATGTTTTTATTTCTGTATTTGTCATTGGAGACCCTTTATTTCCATCATTTATATTGTTTACATAAGGGGTTTCAATATGATTTTCTGGCAAAATATTTGGACTAGAGGTGCTATGGTGGGAAGCCAAACCTCCAGTAACAAACCCCATTATTGGATACATTAAGCCTGTAATGCTTTTTTGAAACCCAGTAGCTGCCCACATTCCATACGAGCTTATAAGAGCGATTCCAAGCTGTTTTGCATCTGATATATTAAACTTAAAATGATGTTTTAACTTCATATTGTTGCCTTTAATGCATCATAAACTTTTTGATTTACAGACCCATCTTTGATGCCAAGTTTAGGGTTTTTAATTTCATATTTCTTTAAAGCAGATACAGTGTGTGCATCCATTAAAGCATCAACATATTCTGTAGGCAATAAACCCGATTTTGCTAAAGCCATTTCTACTGCCAATACTGCATCACTTTTTGCACCAATTATAAAAGAAGTTTTATCTATTGGAAACGGTGGTGCGGCCCATACAGTAGGGCTGGGGGTGGGAGTAGGTGAACTAGATGTAGGTCCAGTTGTTACTGCTCCTGTTGCTCCCGCAACTAAAGCTCCAGTTGTTGCAACACCTGCAGTTGCTTTTTTAGTTTTAGAAACTGCAATTGTTGGTTTAAGCAATACTGGATAGGCTGGTCTTACTATTGCAATAACATTTAAATACGGCCTATGTCTTCTATAACAGCCACCGCCATTGCTTTGGCTTCCATCTACATGATCTGGGCTTGTATTAAATCCAATAGTTGTTATTCCATTTGGAGAAGCCGCTTCAAGAAGTTCTACGTGGTCTGCCTGACCGTTATTTGAAAATGAAAAAAATACAATATCTCCTGGTTGTCCTTGAAATTTGTTTACAACTTTACCTTGACGTTGAAACCAACTTAACCCAACTTGACAAGAAGCAAATCCCTTTATTGTTTGTCCCGCAACTAAATGTGATAAACCAACTTGTGCAAAACACCAACTAATTCCCATAGCGCAATAAGGTTGATTTGGGATTCCAAACCATGTTCCATAAGGACTTTCATTATTTGGGCCTTCAACAAAGCCTATTTGTGTTCTGGCAACATTTAAAACATCTAGTCCTGTTGCCATTTTTAATTTCCTTCTTGCCGTCCTTCGCCCTTAGCATTACGGGCAGTTCCCATCTTATCTGGAGCATTTAAAGTTCTATTTTGATCACGAGTTTTATTTCCACTTGCATCAGAGGCTGCATCTTGTAGTTGTTTTGGATTAAGAACAAGAACCGCATCTCCGCCTTCAAGGGGAGCCATTCCACGACGTTGACGAACTTCGTTAGGAGTAATAACTTGATCTTTAAGATAACGATCATCAATTCGTGATTGAGTTTCTTCATCTGTAAGTGCAAGTTCATTAAATCTTAAAACAAATGCATCTGTAAATTCTCTAATAATCAAATTAATTTTAAACTCAAGTTCTTCTTGACGTGGACGACAAACTTGTTCTTTAAATGTTTTATCTGCATCTTTAGCATTTGCCAATGATACATTTGCTGGCATTCCCAGCTTTGATACTGGAACCCGATGAGAAAGAAGAATACGATCTCTATTTTCTACAGCATAATTTCTAAATGATGAGTCTTGAATACCAGCTTCAATTGGTTCCATATTAAACTCAACACGACCTTGTTCTCCATCTGAAGGCAATGGAATATAAAGAGTTCTATGATTTCTTCCCTTTAATCCTGTTTGAAAAAATTCAAGCAATTTACGCTCTGAATCAGCAGTAAGTTTTGCTCCCTTTACTGTAATAATATAACGTGGAACAGCTTTATTTTCAAAATAATCTAAGTTAAAACGCTGTGCAAATTCATCTCCTGCAACTGCATTTTTTGCAGAAAGAACATCTGGCACTCCATAATATGTATTTGAAGGAGTAAATACTTTAAAATGAATTATTTCATTTGGTTGTGGATCTGTACCTATTTGATCTGGAGTTTCAGTATCTCCAAAGTTTCTAAAAAATGTATAGCGGTTATAAACAACTTGTACAAAACCATCACGATGACGGCGGATACGCATAGTGGTTGTAGGAACATGGCCAATATAACCAATCTTTCCATTTGTCATCCGACCAACTTCCATGTATGCATTACCAGTTGATTCTAAATCAATAAAAATCTTTTTCATTGTTTCTGTAAATGAATCATCTGAATTAAGTGATTCTAAATAGTTTCTTAACTGTTCTTTTAACCCCTCAATTTTTGAACGTAGCTTATCAAGTTTTTTTGGAGTATCCATAACTTCTTCAATTTTAGAAGTTGTGCTCCATGTATTTTCAAATTTATATCCTAAACCCACGACATTTGCTGCTTTAGCATTAACAGCAGAATGATGATATGGAGACACATCATATAATTGTGCTAAGTAAAGAACATTGTATGGTGGTTGAACAATTTGGAATAAAGAATAACCTGTTAAATCAAGTGGATCAAGCTTTTTAGATTTTGCATCACCCTGCCCCACAAATGACTTTTCAAGTCTTGATGCTTGTCTGCGAAAATTAGGACTTAAACCTTCTGCTTTTCTAATATCTTCCCACGGAGCATTAAATGGATCATTAAAATCATGCTCTACTGTATGAGATGGAGCATCTAACTTAACTGTAATTCCACTCTCATCATCGTCAATACTGTCATCTATAGTTAAATTAGCCAATTTTCATCTCTTTCATTTCTTTATAATATTCAAGCATTGCTGGAGTGTCCATAACATCTGGTACAAGACCCAATTCCATTCTTTGTTTTTGCGTTTCAAGTTCTTCATTGTCTACTGGTCTATGCCCCGCAAAAAATACTGGATGACCATCCTCTAAGCCGTAGTGCTTTGCTGCATCTTTAAGTTTTTTTATTTGACGGATATCGCCTTTCATAGAAGGAATACTTAAATATCCACCTTCTTCATCCATAACAAGTGTTTCATCTGGCATCATCCAGGCGTATAGACCCCAATTTACCTCATCAATAGGTGTTACTTTCATTTTGCTCATATGCCAATAATACCATCTAATTCTTAAAAAGTGAACAATTCAATGCCATTTTTACTGATATATAGGCTAATTTTCCACCTTTTTCAACAGATCTTTGAACTAAATTCATTAACGATATACGTGATTTCCTATGTGTGTAGCTTGTGGCCAAAATGTTGTATAAACTTTTCCGCCAGTTCCCCGCCAAAGTTTACAAAAATTAACATCTTCTCCAAATTTATTTCCATCATCATCAATGTACAAATCCCAAAAATTAGAAATAGAATCTCCTTGATTAAGATTTAAACAAGGTGTACCTGAAAATTTATATGTTTTTACTAGGGGTTTTAAAATTTCAAATACTTTACGACTTATAAGAAGTAATCCTGTCCCCGCTGATTTTACTTCAATTTTTTTGTTTCTGTCTGCTTGTAAATCATTTAAAGGAACAACATTATGTGCAGTTGTATAATTTTGTAAATCTATTTTACCTTGCCTTGATGCTTGTAGTACACCATCCCAATTTATAATTTTAAGCGGGACTACACCAGCAATAACATCTTCATCTTCTTCAATCATTTTTAATACACCCATAGGATTAAAACCTTGATCTGCATCTATAAATAACATATAATCATAGCCTTTTCTAAGGAAATCTTCTGTAAGAAAATTTCTAGCTTCTGTTATTAAACTGGAATTGTATACATCTTGAAAATGTACTTCATGTCCATTTTGTAATAATGTGATTACTAAATCTGTTAGACTTCTTGCATAATACCCACTACATGTAGAGTTATACATTGGTGTTGCTATATAAATACTTTTCTTTTTTACTTCGGCCATTTAATTTCCATTTTCTTCATATGATTGACTAGAACGGCGGGATCAAAATAAATATTTATTCCTGCCTGATATGCTTTAATACACCAAGATATGTCTTCACCTATAGAATCTACAATTTGATTTCCCATAGATGTCATTACTGCTTGATCAAAATGTTTAAACCAGGGTCTTGGTAATTTTTCAAATACTCCTGATTTCATTGCAACAAATCCAAACCCTATACTTTGTACTTTTAAAGGTTCTTTCATTTGTAAAATTTCATTGACGGGAATTCCATTATTATTACCCCATGGATGTATTGTAGTTGTAATTCCATCTGCTAACAAATAACATCCTGCAATTACATCATATTCAGAATCATAAATTTTAAAAAATTGTTCTGGTGTCCATGCAATATCTGAATCTATCCAGAATATCTTTTTATATGTTACAGAATCTCCTACAGGACCTTTATGATCTGGATTTAATTCTAATCCAGTACCGCCCGATGCAGTTAATTCCCGTGCATGATGCACTAAAGAAGAATAAGCATTAAGCCATTTATAAGAAATGCCACGTTTATCACATTCGGCTAATGTTAAAACTAAACTTTTTACATATTGTGCTTCTAACACGGATCCAGGTGTTGCAATCAACACGTCATAGTGTTCCATTTAAATCCTTTGTTTAATTAAAACTATTTAAGCATTTGGAAGGGCAGGATTTTTACGAGCTTCAATTTCGGCTTGCATTGCAGCAATTTCTTCTGGAGTTGGCTTTGGTGCGCCTTCTTCCCCTGGATGATTTGGTGCGTATGGAGCAGACTCATCTGTAACTGATGCAATATAAAGTTTTGCCCATGTTTCTGCTTCTGCAATATCTGCCCAAGGATCCCCTCCTGGCCAATTTGGTTGATAAAGAGAAGGTTGCGGGGACTCCCCATAAAATACCATTACTGCATTTGTTCCTTCTTCTATTTCATATCTTGCTGACATTTATTTCTCCTTGTTGTTTAGTATATTGTAGCATATTTAATTTGATCTGACAATTACCCAATTGTATCCATCACTAACTAATCTGGCAAACTTACCTGCACCAGAAAGTATTGCAGTTCCCGCCGTATTTGATGTAAGCGGAATTACGTTAGAAGAATTTGAATTTATACTGCCATTGCCTAAAGATTTTATTGTAATTTCCCGACCTGGGTATATACCAGCATTTGGAAGAGTTATTGTTGCATCAAGTATTCCGTTGCCGTAAGATACTCCAGTCCAATATGCCAATGTTGGCAAAGTTCTTAAAGTCCATGTTATGCCATTGGTTGATGAGGCTGCTGTTGTTGAGTTATATTCTATTCCAACAAATATTCCATTGGCATAAGATAATGACTGTGAAATAAAACCCAAAGTTCTTAAAGTCCAAGTAACTCCATCTGTTGATGTTGTTCCACTTGCTCCACCTCCTACAACAAATACTCCATTGCCATAAGCTGCTGATGTCCAAATTGCATTTGTTGGCAGAGTACGTAAGGCCCAAGTTATGCCATCAGTTGATGAGGCTGCTGTTGTTGAGCTTTGTGCTACTGCAACAAATAATCCATTACCATAAGTTGCTAAGCTCCAGAGGCCAGATACTGGTAAAGTTGTTAAAGTCCATGTTATGCCATCGGTTGATGAGGCTGCTGTTGTGATGTTGTTGCTTGATACTGCAGCAAATACTCCATTACCATAAGTTATTGAAGACCAGTTTAGTGCTGCTGGCATAGTGCGTAGTGACCAAGTTATACCATCAGTTGATGAAACTGCTGTTGTTGAGTTACCAAATGATGGCGCAACAAATAATCCATTACCATAAATTGAATTTTTCCAGTTTGTAGATACTGGCAAAGTTCTTAAAGTCCAAGTTGTGCCGTTGAAGGATGAGGCTGCTGTGGTTGTACTAGATCCTAATGCAATAAATACTCCATTTCCTGCAGATATTGCATACCAACCTGCAGCTGTTGGCAAAGTTCTTAAAGTCCATGTTATGCCATCAGTTGATGAAGCTGCTGTTGTTGATGAGACTTGTGATACTGCAGCAAATATTCCAGTAGAACTAAGGTTTGAACTATTATAAATAATATATTTATCATAAGGTCCTACGGTATAAGATGGAGTTGTAATTGAATTAATAACTTGCCCTTGAATTGATTGAGAATTTATTGAAGATTGAATTGGTGCTGAAGTTACTGAATTCCAAAATGCATTTGCTGGCAAAGTTCTTAAAGACCATGTAATGCCATCGGTTGATGAGGCTGCTGTTGTTGAGCTTTGTGCTATTGCAACAAATACTCCATTACTATAAGATACTGATTGCCAAGTTGCAAATGCTGGCAAAGTGCGTAGCGTCCATGTTATGCCATCAGTTGATGAGGCTGCTGAGGTTGAGCTATATGCTACTGCAGCAAATACTCCATTGCCATAAATTACTGAAAACCAACTTGCAGATGATGGCAAAGTGCGTAGCGTCCATGTTATGCCATCAGTTGATGAAGCTGCTGATGTTGAGCTTTGTGCTACTGCAGCAAATACTCCGTTGCCATAAGTTATTGAAGTCCAAATTGCAGATGCTGGCAAAGTGCGTAGCGTCCATGTTATGCCATCAGTTGATGAGGCTGCCGAAATTGAATCTATTACAACTACAGCAAATACTCCATTGCCATAAGTTACTGAATTCCAACCTAAAGCTGCTGGCAAAGTTCTTAAGGACCAAGTTATGCCATCAGTTGATGAAGCTGCTGATGAGTTACCTGATATTGCAGCAAATAATCCATTGCCATAGGTTACTGAATACCAAGCTGCAGATACTGGCAAAGTTCTTAAGGACCAAGTTATGCCATCAGTTGATGAAGCTGCTGAGGTTGAGGTAATTGTTGTTGCAGCAAATACTCCATTGCCGTAGGTTACTGAATACCAACTTGCAAATACTGGCAAAGTACGTAGCGTCCATGTAATACCATCGGTTGATGAGGCTGCTGTTGTTGAGCTTTGTGCTACTGCAACAAATACATTACTTTGTAAATTACTTGATATTAAACTTGGAGATGTTAATGTTGAGTTATTTGTAGTTGCTAATCCATTTATTTGTGTTTGAATATTTGAAGTTACATTTTGATTATTTGTAATTAATGTAGATGCGGGAACTAAAACAGTTCCTGTAGGATCAATATAACTTCCATCTACTGCTATATCTGATGTAATTTCAAAAGGTAAATTAGCCATATTAGTTAGCCTCCATTATAACCCAGAAATATCCATCTGATACTAATTTAGCATATTTTCCTGCTGTTGCTGATAATATTGCAGTTCCCGCCGTATTTGTTGCGAGCGGGAATACGTTAGAAGAAGCAGAAATCACAGTAAATGCAGCAATTGTTTTTAAATGTATTTCTCTTCCTGGATATTGTCCTGCAATTGGTAAAGTTACTGTACATGTTGCGGTTCCATTAAATGTTATACTTTTATCATATAATCCTACAACATATGTATTGGTTGATACATATTGAATTGTTTGCCCTTGAATTGATTGTGAATTTATTGAAGATTGGGTTGGTGCTGAAGTTACTGATTGCCATGCTGCAGATGATGGCAAAGTTCTTAAAGACCAAGTTATTCCATTGGTTGATGAGGCTGCTGTGGTTGAGTTATATCCTGCTGCAACAAATACTCCATTACCGTAAGTTATTGAACCCCAAGTTGCAGATGCTGGCATAGTTCTTAAAGACCATGTTATGCCATCGGTTGATGAGGCTGCTGTGGTTGTGCTACCTGCTACTGCAGCAAATACTCCATTGCCATAAGTTATTGAATACCAAAGTGTAGATACTGGTAAAGTTCTTAAAGCCCATGTTATTCCATCAGTTGATGAGGCTGCTGTGGTTGAGCTACTTACTACTGCAGCAAATACTCCATTGCCGTAAGTTATTAAATACCAGTTTCCAGCTACTGGCAAAGTTCTTAAAGACCAAGTAATACCATCAGTTGATGAGGCTGCTGTTGTTATGCCATTTGCTACTGCAGCAAATACTCCATTGCCATAAGTTATTGCTTGCCAGTTTGCAGATGATGGAAAAGTTCTTGTAGTCCAAGTTATGCCATCTGTTGATGATACGGCTGTTGTTGAGTTTGATATTGCAACAAATACTCCATTGCCATAAGCTAATGATTGCCAATATGCAGATGATGACAAAGTTCTTAAAGTCCAAGTTATACCATCAGTTGATGAGGTTGCTGTAGTTGATGATGTTGTTGCTACTGCAGCAAATACTCCATTGCCATAAGTTATTGCTTGCCAGTTTGCAGATGATGGCAAAGTACGTAAAGTCCAAGTTATACCATCAGTTGATGTTGCTGCTGATGTTGAGCTATATGCTACTGCAGCAAATACATTACTTTGTAAATTACTTGATATTAAACTTGCAGATGTTAATGTTGAGTTATTTAAAGGTGCTAATTGATTTATTTGTGTTTGAATATTTGATGTAACATTTTGATTATTTGGGATTAAAGTAGATGCGGGGACAATTAATGGAGGTTGAGTGCCATAAGTTACTGAATACCAACCTGTATCTGATGGCAAAGTGCGTAGATTCCAAGTAATACCATTGGTTGATGAAGCTGATGTTGAGCTTTGTGCTACTGCAATAAATAATCCATTGCCATAAGCTGTTGAAGACCAAGCTGCAGCTACTGGCAAAGTTCTTAAAGACCAAGTAATGCCATCAGTTGATGAGGCTGCTGTGGTTGTGCTGTTTGCTGCTGCAACAAATACTCCATTGCCATAAGTTATTGAATACCAATATGCCAATGTTGGCAAAGTACGTAAGGACCATGTAATACCATCGGTTGATGAGGCTGCTGATGTTGAGCTGTTTGCTGCTGCAATAAATACTCCATTACCATAAGTTGTTGTAAGCCAATTTGCAGATACTGGCAAAGTTCTTAAAGACCATGTAATGCCATCAGTTGATGAGGCTGCTGTGGTTGAGTTATTTGCTGCTGAAACAAATACTCCATTGCCATAAGCTAATGATTCCCAAAATGCAGATGATGGCATAGTACGTAAAGTCCATGTAATACCATTAGTTGATGAGGCGGCTGCTGTTGTGCCATATGCTATTGCAGCAAATACTCCATTGCCATAAGCTGATGAAAACCAGTTTGCAGATACTGGCAAAGTTCTTAAAGACCATGTAATGCCATCAGTTGATGAGGCTGCTGTGGTTGAGTTATTTGCTGCTGAAACAAATACTCCATTGCCATAAGCTAATGATTCCCAAAATGCAGATGATGGCAAAGTTTGCAAAGACCATGTTATGCCGTCGGTTGATGAGGCTGCTGATGTTGAGCCGTTTGCTACTGAAACAAATAATGGAGTGGGTAGACTAGGATATCTATAATTTGCATCTGCTTGTATATCTCCTGTAATTTCAAATGATAAATTAGCCATTAATTAGATTCCCTTATTATCCAGTTATAACCGTCAGATATTAATGTTGCAAATTTACCTAATCCAGAAAGTATTGCAGTTCCCGCCGTATTTGATGTAAGCGGAATTACGTTAGAAGATGCGGAAACAACAGTAAACGCAGCAATTTGTTTTATTGTTATTTCTCTATTTGGATATAAACCTGGGGCGGGAAGGGTTATAGTATGCGTTGCTGTTGTATTAATAGTTATATATTTATCATATGGCCCTACAGTATATGTTGGAGTTGTAATTGGGCCTACATATTGCCCTTGAATTGATTGTGAATTTATTGAAAATTGGGTTGGTGCTGAAGTTACTGATTGCCAAAATACAGATACTGGCATAGTTCTTAAAGACCATGTTATTCCATCAGTTGATGAGGCTGCCGAAGTTGAACCTTGTACAACTGCAGCAAATACTCCATTGCCATAAGTTACTGAATACCAATTTGCAGATACTGGCAAAGTTCTTAGAGTCCATGTTATGCCATTGGTTGATGAGGCTGCTGTTGTTGAGCTATTTGCTACTGCAGCAAATACTCCGTTGCCGTAAGTTACTGAAAACCATGCTGTAGCTGATGGCATAGTACGTAACGTCCAGGTTATACCATCAGTTGATGAGGCTGCTGATGATGTGCCATTTGATACTGCAGCAAATACTCCATTGCCATAAGTTACTGCACCTGTAGATGATGGCAGAGTACGTAAGGCCCAAGTAATACCATCGGTTGATGAAGCTGCTGCTGTTGTGCTAAGTGCTACTGCAACAAATACTCCATTGCCATAAGCTAATGATTGCCAAGTTGCAGATGATGGCAAAGTGCGTAATGTCCAAGTTACGCCATTGGTTGATGAGGCGGCTGAGGTTGAGCTTTGTGCTACTGCAGCAAATACTCCATTGCCATAAGATATTGAAACCCAAATTGCAGATGCTGGCAAAGTGCGTAAGGCCCAAGTAATACCATCGGTTGATGAAGCTGCTGCTGTTGAGCTATATGCTACTGCAGCAAATACTCCATTGCCATAAGTTACTGCTATCCAAGTTGTAGATGATGGCATAGTTCTTAGAGTCCATGTTATACCATCGGTTGATGAAGCTGCTGAGGTTGAGGATTGTGCTACTGCAGCAAATACATTACTTTGTAAATTACTTGATATTAAACTTGCAGATGTTAATGTTGGGTTATTTAAAGGTGCTAATGCATTTAATTGTGTTTGAATGTTAGAAGTTACATTTTGATTATTTGGGATTAAAGTAGATGCAGGAACTAAATTAATTTGAGTTGAAATGCCATAGGTTACTGATTGCCAAGTTGCAGTTGATGGCAAAGTACGTAAGGCCCAAGTAATACCATTGGTTGATGAAGCTGCTGCTGTTGAGCTATTTGCTACTGCAGCAAATACTCCATTGCCGTAAGTTACTGAATACCATGCTGGAGATGATGGCAAAGTACGTAAGGACCAAGTTATGCCATCAGTTGATGAAGCTGCTGCTGTTGAGCTGTTTGTTACTGCAGCAAATACTCCGTTGCCATAAGTTACTGAATACCAGGTTGCAGATACTGGCAAAGTGCGTAATGTCCAAGTTACGCCATTGGTTGATGAGGCGGCTGAGTTTGAGCTATTTGCTACTGCAGCAAATACTCCATTGCCGTAAGTTACTGAATACCATGCTGCAGATGATGGCAAAGTACGTAAGGCCCAAGTTATACCATCAGTTGATGAAGCTGCTGTTGTAGAGGCATATACTACTACAAAAAATACTCCATTGCCATAAGTTACTGATTGCCAACCTGCAGCTACTGGCAAAGTTCTTAAAGACCAAGTAATGCCATCAGTTGATGAGGCTGCTGATGATGAACTAAATGTTACTGCAGCAAATACTCCATTGCCATAAGTTACTGCTATCCAATTTGCAGATGACGGCATAGTTCTTAAAGACCATGTTATTCCATCAATTGATGAGGCTGCTGAGGTTGATGGAGATCCTGCTATTGCAACAAATACTCCATTGCCATAGGTTATTGAACTCCAATTTGCAGATGATGGCATAGTACGTAACGTCCAGGTTATGCTATCTGTTGATGATACGGCTGTTGTTGAGTTTGATACTGCAACAAATAATGGATTAGTTACAACAGGGTTTTTATAATTTCCATCTACTGTTAAATTGCCTGTAATTTCAAATGGTTGAATTGCCATTTTATATTGTCACTTTTTGATATTTAATTGTAGCATTTGTTGAAGCAGCATCTGTTATTGTTGCTTGTAAAATCATATTTGTGCTAGATAGGGCGGAAACTATTGAAATTCCCGTCATTGTTCCTCCAGTTGACATTACTGCATATTCTACATAATCAACATTGCTTGATCCATCAGTTTGTACATATATCTTAGAACTTCTTATTTTTGTTCCTTGTTTAATTGATAATGTATATTCAATTGTGGTAAATGTAGATAATGCTACAGTTTCTACAGTTGTAATTGTATTTGAAGATAAAGTAAATGTAGTGGTTGTTGCCCCGCCTCCAGTTGCTGCGGCCCATGCTGGTACGCCACCTACTACTGTAAGAACTTGATTTGTAGAACCAATTCCTAAACGAGCGGGGGTATTAGCTGAAGAAGCATAAATTAAATCTCCAGTAGTGGTTGTAAGACTATTATTAATTACTCCAGATAGATCAACACTTAATGGTTTACCATTTATTGTAAAATTAGAAGCATTTACAATTCCGCCAACGTTTAAATTACTGTCAACATTTAATGCAGATACTTTAAAGGGTTCAGTATATTGATGTTGTAGCTTGTTTAAAGCCATTTACTATTCCCCCTTTATTAAGCTTGTGCTTCAGTCCAAGAAATACGACCTAGAACTGACTGAGGAGTTGTACCTACATTTGTTACAACAATAGTAAGTGTATCTGGACCATCTGGGTAAACCTGTGTATTTGAGTATCCAGAACCTCCACCAAGAACTGCATTTCCTAAATCACGAACCTGAGAGAAGTCAATTGTTCCTGTTGAGTTAGCAAAGAATCCACCTGTAACTTCACCGCCCTGAATCAAATAAGATGATCCTGAATAATCAGCAATCTGAGCAAGAGAAGAGTTTGGAGTATTTACAGAGTTTCTTACAGCATTTGTCCATGCTGTATTTGTTGTTGCAATTTGATTATATACTGATCCATTTAGATAAGCCTGTACAAGCACGTTACCATTTGTAGAACCAAGCAATGAAATATCTAGTGCCTTTGTTTGTAATTGCATCTTATTAAGAAGTTCACGAGCACCAAATGCTGCTGCAAAACCATTATCTACAGAAGGTGCAATGCGGATTGATAGCAATGCTTTAGATGTTGCACCTGAAACTACATAATTATTTGCAGCTTGTGTTGTTAAGTTTGCAGATAGAGTTAGCGTATATGTAGTTGTGGTTGTTTGAACTACGTTTGTAATAATAGTTCCTGTTGAAACACCTGTTCCTGAAATTAGAGAGCCTATTGGAATAACAGTTCCTGCAGTTACTGTTACAACTACAGTTGCTTGACCTGATGCTCCACCTGATGCATAAACATATGTTGCTGGAGTAGTTCCACCCAAAGTTGTGGCTGCTGTTTGACCATAAGTAAAGAGAAGTGATTTATCATCATCAAAACGACCATCCATAATAACAGATGTTCCCCAGTGTGATATTGAAGGTCCAAATGTTGGAAATGCTTGTTCTACAACTGTTGGTGCAGTTGCTGAATATGCAAATGCATTTGCTCCTGTTGTTACTGTTGTGCCCGAAGTAGAGCCTGGTGTTCCAGACGTGGTGCCCATAGCTGGGAACCAAATAGTTGGATTAGCAGTTGTTGGAGATGCTGACAAAACCAATGTCGTTGTTCCTGCAATATACTCAATCTTTGTTCCATCTGGAAGTGCTGGGCTGATTGCTCTCATGCCCACTTGTAATCCTGCTGTAGAAGTTACAGTTGCTATATTAGATCCAACTGCAAGTGTAGTTGCAACTGCTGTTGCTCCTGCTTGTCCACGAGTAATACCAGTTAGAGTATTGGATGTTATTCCTGTGTAGTTAATATACTCCCAGTTTGATCCATTTCTAATTACTGCTGTTCCTGGATATGTTTGGAATGTTCCAGTTCCCGAAACTGTTCCTGTGTTATTAATTGAAAGTGTAATTGTTGATGTTGATGTATTAATTGCTGTAACTAGTGCTCCAGCAGCAATTCCTGTTCCTGAAGCAAACATTCCAACTGTTATGCCCGCTGTAGAGCCTACTGTTACTGTATTTGTTCCAGATGATCCACCTGTTAGTGTTTGTGTGATTGAAGATGGAACATAAAGTCCGCCTGTGCCTGCAACGCTGATTGTTGTATCAGTTGTTGCAAAAGTTGCTGTTGTTTGTGTGGTTGATGGAAGAGTTGTAGATTCATAACGACCCGCCAAGTTACCAGAACGCATGTATGCTGTAGCATTTTGATTATTATTTGCTTGCTTATGTACGTAAATAATCTGTCCCTTTGGACCTCTAAATCCCCATCTTACTGCACCCGCTCCATACCAAGAGTAATCAATATAAAACATTTGCATCTTTGTAAGATCAATATTGTATCCTGAAGGACCAGTTCCATCGCACTTGTCAATATTCCATTGTGATTGTGGAATCTTGGTATCAATTGTTTTAGACACAATTACGTTTGTAGCTGATGCTCCACGATATGCTGGTTGAATTGTAAGAGATGTATCAGAAGCAATATCTGTAATCTTATAAGATTGTCCACGAAGAACAATATAGTCTCCTGGAACTAACTGCTTATTAAATGATGTTGGATAATTTGTGCTTGTTTGTGATACAGTATTCTGTCCTTGAGTTATAGAAACTTTACCTGCTGTTTGATAAATAGATGAACGACGTACCGCATTTAAAGTAGTGCCATCAAACTCAAAAAATACACCATTTTGCTGATCAAACATTCCTAGTCTATTTGAAGCACCATTCCAACCTGAAACTGATGCATAATAAGATCCTGATGCAATTGCTGTAGCTGGTGCTGTCAATGGAATGTATGTAAATGTAGTAACACCAGTAACTGAAGCTACCGCAAATGCTCCATTATATCCATTTTCATTTGCGCCATAAATTGTAACTTGATAACCTGGTTGCAATCCGTGTGCTTCTTTTGTTTGAACTGAAACATATGGGCTTGAATAAGTTAAAGAGTCAATTCCATAAGTTGGCTTAAGAATTGTTCCTGAAGAAATTTGAATGCCTTTACCTGATTGATATCTAAAGTAACGACGTGTTTGACGAACTTGTGATACGTTATTTGAAGTTCCATTACTTGAAAACAAAACTCCACCATCAAATGCACGATGCTTTACCTGTGCTTGAGAACGAACATAAATTGATGTATAAAATGTTGTTGATGTTGTAGACAATGCAGCTGTTAAGTTTTGTGATAATGTTATAACAGTTCCTTGTACACCCGTAACAATTGTTCCTGTTGGAATACCTGCTGCTGCAACAATCATTCCAACAACAATATTTGTTGCTGAAGCAACTGTAATAATATTAGAAGATGAAGATCCTGATGCTGTTGTTGCTGTTTGGCTGACTGCTATTGTTCCTGTTGGTGCGCTTGTTGCATAAAATGTAAATACTGTTGGAGATGTTACGCCAGCTACCGTCCAGTTGCCATTAGGTGCATTTGTTGTTGCTGTTGACCCAATAAGTGAAATTTCATTTCCAATATGCAATCCGTGAGGATAATTAGTTGTAACTGTTACTAAGTTTGAAGAGTTTGTAATTGAAGAAGCTGTAATTGCTGATCCAGAATAAAGGTTGCCTAGAGCTATAAGTGTTTTATTTGTATCAAAAATTGTTTGTGATGCCCAACCTGTAGGTGTTGAGCCTTTTGCTGTATATGTAAATGTTGTTTCATTTGCACGAGTTTCAACTGTATAGTTTCCAGTTGCTGTTGGTGTAAGAGTATCAATAATTGAAATTGGAGAACCAATTGCTGGAGCTACTCCCGCCGTTACTGTTGCAGTTCCTGCCGTAGTTGGCGTATTTGCTGCAGTTGCATTTGCAATAATAAACGATGTTGGTGATGGAATTGCTAGAATTGGACTTGGAAATCCTGAAGTTGTTGCATAAGAACCTCCAGTAAAACCAGAGCCGACTGTAACAAGTTGTCCCACTGAAAATCCGTGTGCAGAAGATGTTGTGTAAACAGCTGTTGTTCCGTTACCAATTGCATTTGAAGCTGTTGCTGTAGATGTGGTAAGCGTTACCGTAATTGTTTTGGTTCCAGCTGCGCCTGATTGAATATCTGAAATTAAAAGAGCGTTAAAGTTAAATGCATAAGAAAAAGGCTTTTGATTAATTAAACCTAAATTTTCCCATTTAGAAGTTTGTGGGCCATATTCAAAGTCAGTATCAATAAGAGCTTGTGCAGAAGAAGTTCTTAGTTTTCCAACTGGGTCTGTTAATTCTTGTGATGGCTCAAATTTTTCTGCATATTCATCAATTGTAATTTGCAACTTATCTGTTGCTGCCATTGCAGATGTATTATAGTTAAAAACTAAAACAGTATTTTCAGAAATTGCTGCTTGACCACCTGAAACATATGTTCCAACAACTGTTGATGAAACAGTAAATGTAGTTGAAGTTGTTGCTGTAATAGTTCCTGAAATATTAAATGATGCTGGTGTTACACCAGTAATTGTTACATTTTGTCCAACTGTAAAAGAGTTGTTTGCGGTAAATGTTATTGCAGAACCAGAAGCTGTGGCTGAAATAATACCCGCTGTTAGATAATTTTCTCCATATGTTGTATATGTTGTTGCAAGGAGCGATGCATCAGAAAAATTATAAATGACTTTATTTTTAGTGGTATTAGTTATAAGTACTAAACGTTCTTGATCAACAATTCTTGGAATTACCACCGTCTTTAAAGATGGGCTAAACGTATAACCTGTTTCTAATATAATCTTTCTTGCCATATTAATATGCTCCTAGTAAAATGTCCATTGCTTTGAATGGATAAGTATTTGTACTGCTTTGTGTTGTAGGTCCCGCCATTACTCTTGCGTGAAATGTAGAACCTGCTGGTGGTGCTTCAGAAAATGCAATGTAGCCATCTGAATCTATTGTAAAGCCATCATAACTGAATGGAGTTCCCCAAACAACTTCCTGAAAGCTTACACTTTGTATTATACCATTTAAGGTCAATAAAAGCTTAAAAGGGTTAGTAATAGTTTGAACTATTCCTGCATTTTTTGGATAGAATCTTGATCCAACTCCATCAAATTCATATTGTAAATTATCTAACGGAATAATATCTGGGGCAGTATAACTTGAAGTGGTTGTGGTTGTGGATCCATCAGCCATAAGATATTGACTTGAAGTACCATCAATAATTGAAATAGACGGTACCTGTATGGATACTTTAAACTGCTTTGTCATTTTTCTCCTATATTAAAAAGGGGCAGGATGTTTAGTCCCACCCCCAATTGTACTACTTTAAATATTATCCAACCATTACCACGTTATAAGTAACACCAGATGCTGGGGCTGCAGCAAATGATACTGTAACCACAGAGGTAGAAGTTCTTACAATATCAGCTTCAACCTCAGAATATTGAGTATCTGGAGTTGCAGATGTTTGATAAACTTGAACTGTCATATCTTGAGAGTTAAGGTTATGGTTTACTGCAAAGCTTGTTAGTGTTCCATTACCCGTAATTGTTGCAACTTGTTTTTGTGTTGCATAAGTATATGCTCCTCCAGTAATTCCCGATCCAGTTTGTGTAGTTGTACCAGTTGAATAAGATACTGTTGAACCTGAAACTGTAAGACCAGTTCCAACTCCAACTGCCAAACCTGAAGAAGTTGTTGACAAACCTGAGTTTGCTGGGAGTAAGATAGATGCTCCACCTGATGCTGTTTGCAAACCACCATTTGTAAGTGGTGCAAAGGTAAAGTTAGTACCAGTTAATAATACGCCATTTGATGCAGAATATGTACCTGTACCAGAGAACTGTGTATAGGCAATACTATCTGTACCAATTTTAATTCCATTTACAGGAGTTGTTGCAGTACCTTGTGATGACATTACATATCCAGTTGAAAGATTTGCAGATCCATCTGATACAAACACAAAGTCACCAGCAAGAAGTTGTCCTGCTATATGGTTATCTGCATCTGTTGCACGAGTAAGTATCCAGTTAGTTGATCCTGTTCCAACTACTGTAACTGTATAAAGACCATTTTGAGTAGCAGTTGCTTGATTTTTAACAAGAATTCTGTCTCCAACAACTACAGTCTTTGTATCAATAACAAATGCTGCTTGAGTTCCTGAGTTAGTAAGTGTTGCACCTACTCCAAGTCCCTGGCTAGCATCTGAAGTTCCATTAGCATATGTTGCAGTTAAACTGGTTGTTGTTGCATACTTTACAGCATCATGAACGTTAAGTCCTTGAGTTGATGCATCTACGTAAGCCTTAGTTGCAGCATCTTGAGCAGATGTTGGATCTGCAAGACCTGTAATCTTAAATCCACCTGCAGCAAGGGCTGAGCCAAGTGTTGCGGTAGTAAGAGTTTTATTTGTAAGTGTTTCAGTACCAGCAAGTGTAGCAATTGTGCCAGTTGTAGGCAATGTTACGTTTGTAGCACCTGTTGTTGTAAATGTAAGGTTATTTGCACCTGAAAGCGCAAGAGTTGTACCATTTGGAATTGTCAAAGTACCAGTTGTTGTAGATACTGTTAATCCACTAATTGTTTTATTAGTAAGAGATTGAGATGTTGAAAGATCAACTAAAGATACTGTACCAGTAGCTGGTATATTTAATGTAGTTGCTGTAGCTGTAGGTAATGAGAATGATAGGTTAGCTGATGGGAATGTAATTGTTGTTGAATCTGTACCAGCTAATGTTAGAGAGTTATTAGCAGTAAGAGTCTTTGATGTAGTTCCGCCAGCAATTGAGAATCCAGTTGCATTTGATGTTAATGAAAGACCGTTATAAGTCTTACCTGTTAATGCTTGAGATGAAGCAAGATCAACAAGTGTTACAGTTCCCGCTGGAATTGTAGCATTTGTAGTATTTGTTGCTGTAAGTGTAAGTCCAAAAGCACCTGCAGTTGTAAATGCACCTGCTGTAGTTAAATTACCAGCAAGTGAAATATTTCCAGCAAGTGATACTGTTCTTGCAGCATTTTGAAGATCAAGAGTTAATGTTCTTCCAGCAGTTAATGCTACAGATGAAGATGCAGCAAGCGTTACATCAAATGCAGCAGATGTGTCTCTTATTCCAAGAGAAGTAACTGCTGTGTGAGTACCACCATTAATTGTTGGTGCAGTTAAAGTCTTATTTGTAAGTGTTTGAGCAAGTCCAACAAGTGCTACAGTGTCAGTTGATGCAACCGAAGGAACTGTAATTGTTCCAGATACGATACCTGTTTGTGGAACCACTGTGATAGTTCCAGATGTTGAGCCTGCAAGTGTAAGGCCACCTGAACCAATTGCTGGGGTTGTTAATGTTGGGGATGTTAAAGTTTTGTTTGTAAGGGTTTGTGTAAATGCTGCACCTACAAGAGTATCAGTTGTTGCAGGAAGTGTAAGTGTTCCTGAAGCAATTGCGGATGCTGCAAGTGTTGTGTTACCTGAAGTTGATCCTGCAAAGTTTGCTCCCGCTGATCCAACAGTTGGTGTTGTTAGCGATGGAGATGTTAAAGTTTTATTAGTTAAAGTTTGTGTTGTATCAAGATCTGCAAGTGTATGGTTTGCTGGAGTTCCACCATAACGAATATTTAATCCTGAAGCTGTAAGCCATGCATCACCAGTATTTGGTGTAGTTGGTGCAGAACCTGCAGGCATATTTAATGATGCTCCTGCTGTTGTTGATGCGCCTAATGTTAATGTGTTACCTGATGTTAATGCCGCTGTTCCTGGAAATGTAAATGCAGAGGGGATAGAAAAAGTAACTGTTCCAGATGGGGTTGATCCAGAAGGTGTTAAAGTAATTTGATTTGAAGTTCCTGCAAGTGTTGTTACACCATAAAATGTTGAACCACCAGTAATTATACCGCCATTAACAGGGTTCCAGGCGCTTCCATTGTATGTGTATAGGAGATTTGATGTAGTATTATAATAAACTTGACCAGCCGCTAAACCAGTTGGTTGAGATCCTGGAGCAAGTACAGCATTTAAAAGCTGATTACCTTTAAGATTTATATTTGTTAAAAATACTTTTGCCATTTATTTGTTCCCCTATTTATTTTTTTTATGAGCAGTATGCGTAACCAGATATGCTTGTTGAAAAAGTAAGTATAAGTAAATTAACATTTACATGCTCTATATCACATTCTACATTATTATTTCCATAATCTGAAATTGTAACGGCTGGTTTATAGCCTAAGTTATGGTATACATACCAGCCTCCATTACCAGTCCCGCCATCTGCTGGCGTCCTTCCGCCCTTTGAGGCACTTTGTTGTTCAAAAACAAAAGAAATTCTTGCGGGATTAATGATATTTGTAGTTATTGACCAAGTTCCTTGAGAAAAATCTATTGGTGAAGATTTTAAATAAAGGTCTCCAGTTGAAGTATTTAAATAGCTATCTCCGTTGCTACCAAGAGATTGTGCTGGTGCACCAGAACCCGTTAAAAATGATTTTCCATTTGTTCCAGCCAAGCTTATAGCTGGAGTATAATCCCATTGTGTATTTGATATTTTTGGACCATAAACATAATAAGAACTTTTATCAATATAAAAGTCTCCTTGAAGTCCTAGGCTTGAAGATGGAGCACCATTTCCAGTTAATATCTGTGAGCCTTTTGCTCCTTGATACCCAGAGGTTGCTACTATTACTTCATTATTAGATTCTGTAACAGTTATTTCATTATTTTGTTGAGTAACATAAATATTATCTGTCATTATATTATTGTATTAGCCCTAACTTGAAACCATCCTTGAACAAGAGTTCTGCGTCTTGAACTTCCGTCTATGGATATGATTTGATATTTAGATTTTGGTAAATTAAATTTATTTGTTTGAGCGGGGGTTAATTCAACATGAATTATGCCTGTTCCAGTAACTGTTATTCCATTACCTAGACTAGCAGAAGCACAAAGAACATTCCCGCCTTCTCTATCTCTTACTTCCATTAAGAAGTTATATCCACTAAAATTTATCAATGTTCCAGTTGAATCTTTAACGGTTATATCAACAGACCATGTATCATTTTGAATAACATCATAATTAATTTCTTGAATTGCCATTTATGCACCTCATATGTAAAGATTTATATAGTCATTCTACCATTTAAAGGTTATAAAACATAGAAAATCCCGCCCCGTGGAAGTGGGCGGGATTATGCGGATCGGTGTGCTTTTATATTATATCAATTTTGACCAATATCTACAATTTCACATTCTCCGCTTACGCAAGCTAGAGCTTGAGACCCAGTTGTAGAATCTTCCAGTTCGTATAAAGACAATGCATTCCAATCAATATTTTTAGGCATTTTTTCTTCAAGAGCCAAGTATTGTTCTTTTTCAATTTCTTGATAAGGAGCTTGAACATATGTATGCTCAGAATATGGTAAAAATGATATTCCAGAAACTTCATCAAAATGCTTATAAACCCAAGCGCCTACTTCCATCCATTCTTCTTCTTTTACAGATACGGTTATAGATGGTTTGTGTTCACACCAATGTCTTTGATATGTTAGCCAAATTTCAAGTTGTTGTAATGCTGTTAATTTATTTCTAGTAATAGCATGTGATGGAGATTTTACTGGAAATGAAAATACATATGTTTCATTTGGTTTCATTACATCATCTTCTGTTGGAATTCCAGAGTCTTTTAAAAATTGTGAAATAGGATCATTTTTAGAACCTCTTACAGTTCTAATATAATAATCTGAATGCCATGGGTGCATTCCTGAACTTACCCCGACCAATTGAGATACTGTGCCTGATGGTTTAACACAAGTTACTGCTGCTGAAGATGGAATCCCAATTTTCTCTGCTTCTTCAACATTTGTTTCAACCGCAAGCATACGAAGTCTGTCAAGTACTAAAGAAAGTTTTTCTGTTCCCTCTTGTCCTGAAAAAAACTTATGCCCAAATTGGCCAGTTAAAGAAACTCCAAGTAAACGTTCTTCTTCTGTATTGTCTTTCCAAATTTTACGAATGTATTTAAAGTCTGTAAGTGTTGATTGCCATGTACCCAAAATAGATGCAAGACGAACTTTATTTGCAACATCATCAACTGTATCTTTTTCACGAAGAACAACTTCTGAAAGATTACAAAATTGATATGGTCTTAAAATAATTTCAGAACATGGGTTAGTTCCATAATGTATATCAGCACTTCTTCTTCCATATTTTGCGGCTTGAGATTGTGCTGCGGCAACATTATAAATCCCTCTTTCTCCTGATTTAGAATCATATAAAGATTTCCATTCTGCAATAAATTGAGCCATTTCTGGTTTGCGAGAATATGCAACTGAATTATTTGACAAAGATCTTTGAGAATTTTTTTCCCACCAATTTCCAGATTTTGCTGCTGCCATTTCAATATCGTTTATATTTGAAAGAGATATCATTGCAGAACGACGAACACCGCCAACAACTACAACCTCTCCAACTTTACACATAATGTCATGACATTCAATTGGTTTAAGGCTGCGACCAAGCGCTCCCTTAAATATTTGTACTGTAAAATCAAAAAGATTAACCAATGGTTGTGGACCAGATGATCTTCCGCCCATTGTTTTAAGACGTGCACCTGCAGGGCGAACTTTACTAACATCAATTTGTGGAATTTGTCCTGCCCAAAGTAATCCTAAAAATTCACGATATGCTTTTGCCCAACCTTCTTTTGAATCTCCTACAATAACTGTAGTAGAAGATTTTTCAAGCGTTTCAGGAAGTGGCGGGAGTTTATTAATATACTTATACTCAACAGAAAATCCAACACCAGTTCCACACATTAAGATATACATAGCTTCATCAAATGATCTAGCATTATCTACTGGAAGAAATGCACAGTTATATCCAGAAACATTTTCTCTTTCTAACGCTACTCCTGCTGTCATTACAGAACGCATTGATGGCATTACATTACGATTAAAAACTGCATCACGCAATTCTGTAAGAATTTTATCATTAGGAACATACCCATGTTTTTCACGTAACTGTATAACCATAAACTTAAAGTATCGGTCTACTGTTTCACCCCAAGTTTCACGACGATTTTCTTCTTCTAGCCAACGGGCGTAGCGAGAAAGTGCAATAAAATTTTCATATGGGTTTTTAATAGTGTTAGACATCATGCTCCTAGGTTTTTTAGATTAAGATCTTAAGTGTATCATACTGATTGTTTTAAAATCAAAATTTTATAAATTTTCATGTATTTTTTTTAACCTTTGAATTGCTGGTTTGGTAACTTTATTCCAATTATAATCTTTATGAATTAAAAATGCATTTTTGTAAGATAAGTCGCTGTATTTATCGTAGTTTTCAGATACGTCTTTCATGTAAAACATAATCTGTTCAAAATTAGATTTATACATATTGCCAGGATGTAAATTGGGCCAAGGAGACGGAACTAATTCTGAATTTAAAGGCATAGTAATGTATCTTGAATAAGAAGCCCAATCTTTTGTGCAAATTGTTGGAATCCCTTTTGCCATTGCTTGAAGTGGATTTAAACCAAATCCTTCTCCCCAAGATGGGTAAACAAAAACATCACATAAATCATATAGACCATTCATTTGTTCTGTTGTAAGCATTCCTTCAATAGTTTTAATATTTTTATAAAATGCTCCTGGAGAACCTTGAATTTTTCCAGTTACAGGATCTGAAATTCTAGTTGTGTTCATTCTTGTACATTTTAAAATTAATTCATAATTTGGATCGTCTCCAAAAGTATTAATAAATGCTTCTACTACTCTTTGAGCATCTTTTCTAAAATACGGCTCTCCTATATGTAAAAATCTAAATGGGCGGGAAGGATTGATATTTCTTTTTAAAGGCACCCAATTATCATTAATACCGTGTTCATAAACAAAAATTGGCTTTGAAGTAAAATTTTTTAAAATATCTGCACACCATGGAGAAGTTGTCCATAATTCATCTATACCATTTATAAGATTTGGTTTCCATACATCTGGAATTTCAGTTGATTCCCATGGACTATATCCAATTTTATATTGAGCTTTACCAAATCTATACATTTGAGGTTGAATAAAAGAAATTCCAATTTTAGCTTTTGGCGAACCAATAAGGCATTCTATTCCTTGTTTTTCAAATTCTTTCCATATTTGCCATGATGCTTCTCCGTAACCAACATTACGATCCATATATTCTGGAGCACCAGTAAATGAAATTTTCAATTAAAACCTTCCAACAAAACTAAGTATAGCATTTTAGAAATATAATCATATTATATATATTAAATTTATTTTAAATAATTATTTCCTGATTTAAAGATTCTAGGCAAAGCTCCCCCTCCCCTCATTTTCAAAAATTGAAAAATTAGAGAAAGAGTGCTTCACCAAACAAATCTGGAAAAATATTTCCATCATTATGAGTTCTAGTGAAAAGCCCCCACAAACCTATCCTGATTGTATCATACTATTATTGTACATGTCTAACAAGCGTAAACCTTGACATGAATTTTAATACATGGTACGATTAAGCTCTACTCTTTACCCCAGGAGGTACATATGAATAATATGAACAAAGCAAGGATAAGAACAGTATGGACTATGATATGTGTAAGTATTCTTACATTGATGTTTGGATTAGATTCTGAACAAGCCCATGCGCTAACAGCACCAACTATATCGTACAGCAGCGATATATTGTATATCAATAAATATATAAACTTAGTTAATATTAAGAACGCTATAAATATTGATATCAGTAAAAAGAAGAATGTTGTTTATCGTGTAAACGATTTAACAGATGGTTCAACTTTTACAATGCCCTCATATAGCATAAAGCTAAATCTAAAACAAAGAGTAGACAACAGGGTAATAATTTCAAGACTAGCGAATGCAATCAAGAGCCAAGAAACTGGCGGAGTTGGAGCATATTATCGCAAGTCTTATTCCAGTAGTGCATGTGGAGCATTTCAATATATGAACGTATCATGGAATAACTATATGGGCTATAAAAGCGCCTGTGATGCACCAGAATGGGTACAAGATAAACGCATGATTGGCGAATTAAAAGCTTCTTATGCAAAGTATCAAGACTGGAGAAAAGCAGTTGCAGCACATCTATATCCATCAAGAGCGGGTGATATTGGATCTTGGAACAAACCAGTTCCTGGAAATCCTACGGTATACCAATATGTCACATCTGTATTTAGAAAAGCAAACATAGCATACTGATGAGAATTCAAATATTTTCTCAGTATTATAATCTAGCGCAGGCGGGTAGGGTAAAACCTCTCGCTTGCCCTGGACATAAAGAAGATTATGGATTTACAGATGTAATTTATTGGCTTAATCATAAAGATCAAGATGATAAAATTATGCTATACTGTACAGCATGTGGGTATGAACAAGTTGTTGGACTACAATTATATGAAAATATATTAAATAAAATTAAGGAAGTAGAAAATGAATAAATATACACCAATTGCGGGGGACTACTTTGTAGTTAAGACGCATGGACTTGTAGGAATGTTAATTAGAATTGGAACATTTTCAGATTGGAATCATGCAGGTATATATATAGGAGATGGAAAAATTATTGAGGCACGTCCGCAGGGAGTAACAATTTCTGATCTTTCTAAATATGATGGATATCAAATAGCTTGGAATCAACATGAAAAATTTATTACTCCATTTGAACAAAGACAAAGAATTGTAGAAAGAGCAAAAGGCTTTGTAGGTGATAGATATGGCAAATGGTCAATATTTGTATTAGGAGTTAAATCTATTGGGCTTAAAGTATTACCTAATTTAATTAAAAGAGCAGAAAATGAAAATTCAGTAATTTGTTCACAATTAGTAGCATGGGCATATTCTGTCGGGGGAGTTAAAGTTTCAGAAAAGAAACATGCACTTGTTACGCCTAAAGATTTAGCATTTAGATTAATTTATCAGTGAGACAAAAGTAAGAAATGAACTTTTTACCCATAGTTGATGGAAGATCCTGTGAAGGTTGTACAAAGTGCTGTGAAGGGCATTTAAGGGCTGATATAAAGGGTAATTTTATGGGTATGGCAGATGATGGTTCTATTGTTCCTTGTCCTTTTGTTAAAGTCGGAGAAGGTTGTGGGGAATATAATACAAGACCAATGAATCCATGTCAAATATTTAAATGTGATTATTTAACAGATAAAACAATGCCTGATAGTTTTAAACCTTCAAAATCAAACGCTATATTTACTACTCGTAAAATTAAAGATATTGAATATACGATGCTGATTGAGGCGGGACGGAAACTAGATTCAGAAGTATTATCTTGGGCAATAGAAAAACATTTATCTGAAGGAACTAATTTTGCATGGCGGGTATTAGGAAATATATTTTGGATTGGTAATGAAGAATTTAATAAAATGATGGCAGAAGATTATCCGTTAGTAAATAGTATATAAAAAAATGATATTTGAAGATTGTTATAAAGAAAATGGATATTATCCAATATCTTTTAGTTATCCAAAAACTCCATATTTATACATAAAGGAAAAATTAATAGCTGATATAGTACCTGGCAATTCTTATTCGTATAGCGATGAATCTTTATATTTAGCAGAATATCAAAAATCTTATTATGGCGTAACAATGAAAAAAGCAGGTTGGGATTGTATGCGTCATTTGGAAATTATGGTTTCTGGAACAATGCCACTTATGGCAGATGCTGTTCAAATACCTAAATACACAATGACTCATCATCTTAAAGAATTATATATGGATATATACGAACGTTTTCAGCGAACAAATGAGCCGCCGTCGGTAGAAGAAAGACAATTAATATCTGCTAATTTTATAAATAACCTTACATGTAGCGCAATGGCAAAATATATTATGAAATCAGCAAAAGTAACTCCAAAAAATGTTTTATTTATAGATCAATCACTTCCTCAAACTGAAGATTATCTAAGTATAATGACTTTAATAGGGTTTAAGCAATTATTTGGACAAAAGTGCGTAGAGGCTTTTATAACTCCTTATTTATATGACAACTATCAAATGGACACAAAAACTCTTTATGGGCGGGGATTTGGCTATTCTAAAGTACTTAAAGCCAATACCATAAGCGGATTAAAAAATGCTGAAGATATAAATCAATTTGATCTTATAGTTTTAGGCTCTATGACAAGAAATCCCAATTTAATAGAATTTTTGGAAAAACAGAATGTACCTTTAGTTTATCTTCATGGTGAAGATTTTACTCCTCAACAAACTGGCCATACATCTTTAATTCATAATTCACGAGCTATCACATTCGTGCGGGAAAGCAATTGAGGCCGAAAAAGTAGAAATGAAAGCCTATATAGAGTCATATGATGAGAATGATGATCAAAATCTTGCTATTGAGATACATGTAGACAAAATATTGATCGGTAGGGTAGAATTAGATCACCCTTTTAAATGGCTGTATACTATAAATAATGAAGATGGGGATTTAGTTATAAATAATTCGGCGGGAATGGAAGCCAATAAATGGGATCATATAACCAAAGAGATATTAAATAGTAAAGGAGAACATATATGGGAAATCTAGGAGAAGAGTTGGAAACTAGGGAGATATTGGATATTTTGTCCAATACCCGTGAATTGCTAGGAGCTATATTTATACAAGAACAGAGAAATTATGATATGTTATCTATTATTGCAGATAAATTAGGTGCTGATGCTAAGGGATTGTTCTCTTTACACGAATCTGGACAGATTCTTGCTCCCGCCCCGTCTTTTATATTTGAAGATGAAACAGCAGATCAAGATCTGCAGGACTCTCTATTTGAAATGGATAAAGAATAATGAATCAATATCCTAATTGGTTTGCTGGAATGATGTCTACATTTAAAGAAAAATTAGTTCCATTATCTGGAACTCCTATACATGTTTTACAGGTAGGTGCATATACTGGAGATTGTTCTTTATGGTTATGTGAGAATGTATTGACTCATCCAGATTCCCGCCTTGATGATGTAGATACATGGAGTGGATCTATGGAGCATGAGGGATTTAATTTTAATGAAGTAGAGCAAATCTATAATGAAAAATTAGATCTTTATATTGCTAATAATACAATCAACAAGTATAAAATGACTAGCGATGAGTTTTTTAAATACCCACGCCCAATGTATGATTTTATATATGTAGATGGAAGCCATTTAGCTCCACAAGTTTTAAAAGATGCAATAAATTCTTTTGAAAATTTAAAGCATGGAGGAATTATTGCATTTGATGATTATGGATGGCCTCCACCATACCCAGAGTATCAAAAACCAAAAATTGCTATAGATGCTTTTCTTGCATGCTATAAAGATAAAATTGAAATTATTCATTCAGGATATCAACTATGGATTAGGAAAAATGAAACCAATTAGTGATTTATGTCACAATATTAAATATTTACATGTATCTAGTGAAGATTCTTATCATATTTATACTGATAAATATTTTTTTATAATCCCCGCATCTGGTTTTAAACACTTACAATATGGTTTAGAAGCTCATTATACTCAAAATGAGTATTTATTATCATGCACAGATGCAGAACTGTCTGAATTAAGCAAAATTAGGCCAAAAAGAACCTCTATAGAAGAAGTTAATTATCAAATAGAGAGAAAGTCTTATAATTCTAAAGAAATTAAAGCAAATGATTTAATTTCTCGCCTTCCTGTCTTTTCACAATCACGAAATCGTAATGGAAAACAACATATTGCTGATACAAGATGGAAAAATGCTATAAAAAATGAAAATTCTAGGGTTTTACGCCTTATAGAATATTTTGAAGAAGAAGAATCTGTAATTAGAACAAAATATCCTAATGTACATTGGACAAGAGGTACTTTTGCTATTTCTCCATGTCATATTTATCCAGCTTTAAGGGATCGGGGGGAAGATTCTTGGTCTCCCGACAAAATATTGCGTGATCTTAGCATAGTAAATAAGTGTTTTGATAAAATAAGTGCCAGTCCTCTTAATGGAAAACATGCTATAGATAGTAATGATGCTAAAATAGCTATAGAGTATCTGGATAGTTTTGATTTTGATGAGCTTTCTATATCCCGCCAGATTTTCTACTATATATTAAATCGTAGAATTTCTCAAAACTTCTATGAAACCTATTACATTACAGATTTGGATTTGAAGATTTAAATGCCACGATATTTTTCTAAGATAGTTAATAGAAAACATTATGCCACTCCCCTCAAAATTGTTTCACGTGAAACCACATTTGGTCAAAATGTGAATGGATTTTTAAAATGCATGATACACTTTTTAAATAAAAAAATAAAAAAATAATAGTGCGCCCGAATATTAGACATTACTCGCCAGTATGTCTAGAAATAGGGCGTTTTGTGGTGTATATCACTAATTACAAGCGTGTAATTAACGGCGTGTCGCTTGACTTTTCCGATTTTGTGTGCTATAATTACAGTATTAAAGAAATTGAGAAAGGTTCTCAATCTAATTAAAAGAATAGAGGTAACTAATATGTTACACAATCCTACTCAACCTACCGAACAGGTTACAACCTGCTCTCGTTGTAGTGAAAAAATCATCTATCAAAATGGTAGACCACTTTCTGCTTATGCTACTCTCGGAAGTGGCAATATGAATTGTGCGGGGGTCAAATAATGACTTACTCATATTCGTTTGATAGAAAGACAGACAAGTGGGAAACACTTGCCGATACCTTTGATACTATGTTAGATGAATTAGCAGAGGCTAAATCTGACGCTGATGAAATGGCAGATGTCTTTCTAGCCGTAGATAATTTTGATATAGATGAGGTACTCTAGTGATATATCTCACCTATGCCCTACGGGCTATAATGTTGATATCTTTGCCTTTCTTTGGTATGATGTTTTACTATATGGCTAAAGAAGTTAAGGGGTGGAAATGATTAAAAGAATAGTTATAGTAATTCTAATAGCACTACTAATTCCCGCCCCCGCTTATGGTAGCACTCACCATAGCCCCCGCCTTTCTAATGTCGGAAAATATACTTATAAAATCCATAGGGCGCAACATATAAGATGCCCCTTCGCAGGTTGTAAATCTTTATTAAATCAAAGATAGAAAGCAAATGTCGGTAGTCTATGGTAGACTATCACTAACAACAACAAAAGAAAAGGAAAAAAATGACTATAAATAACAAGACTTACCAAATCGGTGATTTATTCACTACACAAAAAAGCAAGGTAACAGGCGTTATCAAGGCTATTGAACCAATTAGCAAAACACTAACTCGTGTTCTGCTTGATGTTGATGGAACAGAGCGTTACACAACAGTTTCACTCGCATAAGTTTAGGGAAATACCCTAAATATCCTGAGCAAGATATAAAACTGCTCAACAACCCAACAAAAGAAAAGGATATAAAATAAATGACAATACAAGGATACACTTACCAAATCGGTGATTTATTCACAACATCAACAACTGGAATTACTGGACGAATAAATTCTTTCGCTCCAATTTCTAACAAAGTAACTCGTGTTGGTTTAACTTTAGCAAATGGCTCAAAGCGTTTAGCAATGGTTAAAACATCTAAGTAATGCTATAATAAATATAATTAAGTGGGTCGGGCTTCGCTGAGTCTTAAGGCAAGAGTGCGAGTAAGTCTCCGTAATCAACCTATGCCCCACTTAATCTATTAACTAAAGAAAAGGAAAAGAACAAAAATGATGACAAGAAAAGACTACGTAGCAACCGCAGAGATTTTAAATTCTTATGGTGGCGAAATGAAATTAGAAGTGTTTGAAGATTTAGTAAATGATTTTTCCGAAATGTTTTTCGCTGATAACGAAAGATTTGATAGCGATAGATTTTGGGAAGAGTGTTTTAAAAATTTAAACGTTTAAAAAATAAAAACCTAAGTAAGTTTTAAAACTGCTTAATTTTTTTTACAGCTATTTTTTTAATGCGAACATCTGTTCGTTTTTCGCCGCGCCCCCGAGGTCGGGCGTGTCGCATTTACGTACGATTAAAAAAATCTTTGTGATTTTTATCACAAAGCCCACGCTCCATATATTGAGACTACTCACGAGTATACTAGACAGTAGCGATTTTTTATGTTACAATTCCATTATAGAAAATTAAATATAGAAAAAAAAGTTAGAAATCTACGGCGTGTCGCCTTGATTTTCGGCAGAAAGTCTGCTAAACTAACGATAGTTAAACAATAAAGAAAGGTGGTCTAAGATGACTACACTAAATAAAATAAATATAGGTAAGGCACTAAATATTAGTGCGGAATTAGAAAATCGTATCATACACGATTTTAATAATGGTGGGTGTAAATCCACTTATGGCTTAAATTTTGGACAGCGTAAAGCGTTGTTAAAAATTTTATTATCTGTTAATGCCCCTAAGTGTGAATGCGTGGTGTGTATCTAATGACTTTAACACTTATAAATAAATTATTCGTAGGGTGTCTCTTTATTTGGAAAAATGAGAATTACCTAATAAATGAAATCACTAATGTTAGTGATGAACACGATATAGTAAATGCTCGTATCGTAAATGCTAAGGGTGAAATCCTTGCCTTAACTTGTAATCAAAAAGAATTTAAAGAAAGCGTGGTTAAATAATGACTATTAAAATTGGTGGGCTAGGGCAAGAAATTTCTTGCTACTGCCCTGTGTGTTCTCGTAAAATGACCCATTGGGCTGTTGCAACATTGGGAACAGGTAGAACATTAAAATATGAATGGAAATGCGAGCCTTGCGAATTATCGCTAAAGTCTAATAAAGATGGTTATGCTCACTTACTAACAGAAATGGAATACTATAAATAAATGAAAACACTACAAGAAAAATTAGATGAAAGCGCAAAAGCGTTAGAGCCAATTCTTTGGGAACTACTAGATGAGATTGAAGAGAATAAATAAATGATGACTAGAAAAACTTATATCGCTACGGCTAAAATCCTTAATGATTATTTAAAAGAAAATAATTTGGAAACCCGCCCATCTTTTACAAATGAATTTGAAAATGGTTTGGTAAATCGTTTCATAACAATTTTTGAAAACGATAATCCAAATTTTGATGCGGATCGTTTTTGGGAAGCATGTTTCAATGACTAATGAAAATCAAAAAGATATTTTTGGATTTGCAGATGCAATTCAAATTGAACATCTTAACGATGAACAGTTAAAAATTGTTGAAGAAATTTTTAAAAATTTTAAATAAAAAAAATAAATAAAAATAAATAAAAATAAAAAAGATTTGCAGAATTAAAAAGCTGCAAATTTTTTGCCGCGCCCCCGAGGTCGGGCGTGTCTGTGGATTACGTGTGGATTAAAATTCATCTAAAATTCATCTTTCGGGCGTGTCGTGTGATATTTATCACACCGCTTGAGCGTCTCAAAATATGGAATTACTGGCTAGTAAGTAGAATAATGTCAGTGGGTTTTGGTATACTTGCCATAACAAGAAAGAAAGAAGGTCAAATAATGAACCTAGATGAATTCAAGGCACACGTACTTGAAACCCGCCGTCAGTCTGCCGTGTCGGTGGTAAATGTTATAATTAACTCAACAAAGAAAGAAGGTAGCAAATAATGCTAATCTCAGAAGCCCTAGAGGGAAAATACTATCGTAGCCGTTCTTATGCCCGAACAGGTCAAGACGGAATTATCCAATACGCAAAATTGCGAAAAGATATTTGCGGTTTAAGCGAAGGCGTTTATGCGTTCGCTTGTAAAGTTCGCCCAACTTACACAGGCGAAGGTTACCCTAAGCCTGATTTTTTCGCAACTGTTTATATCAAAGTAGATGAGTAATGATTTACTTATGCGATAACTGTTCAACACTCGCCACCTTGTCGGTGGTGGGTGATAGAATACAATTAACAAAGTGTAAATGTCAAACAAGAAAGGACAACTAATGTCTAAAGTAAAAGAAGTAATCACCGAAATTTTAACTTGCCCTGAGTGCTATGGTCAAGGTTTCACAGGTTGGTCATCACCAGACGGAGATTTTGATTTTGATTATTGTGAGTGTAATCCAACTCAAATTTCTGCGGAAAAAATTGCAGATTTTCACCAACTATTCAAGAATTGGGAGAATAACTAATGAAAACTAAACTAAGCAAATGCGTTAGATGTTATCGTGTTTATTTCTCAAATAATTATGCCCTATGCAATAAATGTTTGGAGAAATAACTAATGTACAAAATAACTTGTGCCTATGATGGCAAAGCACCGCATTGGTCAATGGTGTTAGATAATGCGTTAGACGCAGTAAATTCTTATCGCAGTTTTGTTGATTGGGGATTTGCTAATGAATACGCAACTGTTAATTTATTAGAGCCAAGCGGGAAATTACATACAAAAATTTTGTATCGTGGTGGTAAAATTGGGGGTAAATAAAATTATGGAAAAAGTAAAACGCATTCAAGAATTGCGTCGCAGTAATGCGGCAACACCAATTAAAAATAAAAAAATTTATTCAAGAAAAAATAAATATAAAAATAAATTTGAATAAATAAAAAAATAAATTTGTAGTTTGCAAAAGCTGCAAATTTTTTGCCGCGGCTGTCAAGCCGACACGCCGTGTTACGAGTGTGATTTTAATCACCCTGAGTTTTGCGGCGTGTTGTTTGATCGTGTCGGTGCCCTATGTTATACTTGCCAATATCAACAACAAGAAAGGTAAACTTATGATAAATCAACAAGATGAAATTTTTGTAGTAGCGTGTCTATACTATGAAATATGCGGGGCTAAAGAAACTTTTTACTCCGTAGATGAATATGAAATATATGGCGATGACTATGTCTGCCCTGAGTGCTATGATCAAGAAGATATGGGATTTATGGGGCTAGATGCCTTCCCTATGTCCCTAGAATATGACGAAGGGGAATAAATGAATAATCAACTTGATACACTATGGAATAATTTCATAGATAACACTTTCTCCACCGAACTAATGTCGGTGGCTCGTGATATACTAACTACTCCCAACAAAGAAAAGGACAATAAATAAATGGTAAAAATCCCTCACACGCTAAAGTTTGAAACAGAATTGGATGAAAATAATCCTACTGCCCGCCGTCTACTATCTCTCCCATATGAACAACAAGTGGCTATGCTTGAGGATATGCTTAAGGCGTTAATCGTTCCTAAACTAACAGATATCTTAGATGAATTAAACGAAAATAATTCTTACGCATTATTAAAGGTGGTGGAATAATGAGTATTTCTACTTTCTTTGAAATTAGAGAAGCGACTGCTGATTCAGTAATTGATATTGAAGTGATGAATGCTGCTCGTGAAATTGCTTGGGACTATGCTGAAGGTAATTCAGAAAAATTAGATCGTATTTCTGAAATGATGTTTGCTTATTCTACTTTACTTGCTAGTGTAGTCGCTACTAGAGTGTCGCACTTGCTAATGGGTGAGGACTTTGATAAAATGGCGGATGAAGCCCTAGAAATTCAAAATATGTTTGATTCAATAGAAAATGGAGATAACTAATATGGGAAGTGTTTTTGCAAATGATCTAGCGGATATGGCTATAGATATTCGCACACAATTAAAAATTCACTTGAAGGGTAATCACTACCCACCCGTCCCCTCTTCAATGGTGCAACCTTGCCTAGATGCAATTGATGCATATCATGAAGAAGATTATTCTCGCTTGATTAAACTTCCCGAAGGCGTGTCATGGCGTGGAGAAGAAAGTGCTCCCGCATCCGCAATTGCAGAAGCGCATCACTTAGACGCATGGCTACCGCATTCATGGGAATGCGACTGTGCAGAATGCGTGTACACTGATGAAGAATAAAAAAGAATCGTGGTCCTGCCATAAATGCGGGGCCACAACAACAAATGAAGAAGATATGCTAATAACTTATTTTCATATGAACTGCCCAGGTAAACCGTTATCTGCAAAGGCTAGAAAAATTGTAGAAAAACAAAAGATCTTATAAAATATATTTAAACGAGGGGATAAAATGCAATTAATGGTCAACGTGTTTTCACAATTATTTTACACGGTGGCCATTATTGTTATATTAAAAATATTTTTTTTATTTAAAAAATAGCTGCGTGTTGACTTGACAAAATTAAATTTTTGGGCCGCGCCCCCGAGGTCGGGCGTGTCGCATTTACGACACGCCGAAAAAATCTCTGTGATATTTCTCACACGCAAAATTGGTTGAATGTGTCTTAAAATGATTATTTAAAGTGGACAAATGTCGGTGCCATATGTTATACTCAATTTAACAAACAAAGAAAGGAAATCATATGACCAACTTGGCTCATAAATCAGAGGTTGAAGGCGGAGAAGTTTCTCTTGCCGTAAATCTCCGCACAGTACCCGCTTGGCACTCTTTTGCCAATAAGGTATTCAATCAAGATGAAGCAGTAACAACTGCTCAAATGTTAGATGGTGCTAAACTATCTAATTGGAACGTTCGCCTTGCTCCTGTTGCTGATTATCTCCCTGAGAATTGGAACTCTCTCAAGGATAATCAACTTGTAATTCGTGATAACCCTTATACTGCGGGACAAACTGATGTTCTCTCCGTTGTAGGTTCACGCTATAAAGAAGTTCAAAACGAGGAATTATTTTCGTTTGCTGATAACTTACACGATGGAAATCAAGATGTATTTTGGGAAAGCGCAGGCTCTCTCAAGGGTGGCAATGTTGTGTTTGGCACAATGTCCGTTCCCCGCACAATCGTATTAGACCCTAAAGGTGTGAACGATGAAACAAAACTTTATCTAATTGTTTGGACTTCACACGATGGCTCAGTAGCGGTTCAATCTGCTATTACCCCTGTTCGTGTTATGTGCCAAAACACTCTTAATTTTGCTATGAAAAAAGCAAAGCAGAGTTTCAAAATCCGTCATACACAAACTGTTGATGGTAAAATTGCTCAAGCACGAGAGGCTCTCGGATTAACTTTCGCATATGCTGATGAATTTGAAAAGCAAGCGCAAGAACTATTCGCAATTTCTGTTACTGATAAAAAGTTTTCAGAAATCATTAACAAGATGTACCCAAAGCCTGAATTGGACAAAAAGGGTTCAATCAAGAAATGGGAAAATAAGGTTGTATTGCTTGATGAACTTTATCACAATTCGCCTACCAATAATAATATCAAGGGTACTGCGTGGGGTGTTGTAAATGCTCTCACAGAACGCCTAGATTATTATCGCACAGCCCGAAAAGATGGCGATAGCCTAATGGCAGGCGCAAGTGGTTTTGACCCTGTTGTAACTGCTGAAAAAAATAAAATTGTTAAGCAAGTCTTAGCACTAGCGAAATAAAATTCGCAACACCTGAGCAAGTGTAAAAACTGCTCACCGCAAGGTCCGTTAGAATAGTTTGGTTTAATTCACTACACTGTCACTGTAGAGACCACGGGTTCAAATCCCGTACGGATCGCAAAGCTTCAATGTATAAATATGCATTGCAATGTATAATTATGCATGGGCCGCGCCCCCCGAGGTCGGGCGTGTCGTTACGAGTGTGATAAAAATCACCCTGAGTTTTACGGCGTGTCGTTTGATTACCCGTGAGTAACCTGCTAAAATACTCGCTATGACAAATAAAAATGAAACCTGGTTTAAATGGGATTATGTATGCCCAAATTGCGATAGCCATATTGTAATGACTATTAAATCTAATGGACTTCCACAAAGTGATATGTGTCCAAAATGTATGACAGATACACAAATGATACTGATGTCGGTGGTAGATGTTACAATAGACCCAACTACAAAGAAAGAGGAACAAATGGATATTTCAACAGAATATAACCCAAACCTACTCGTTACCTACAAGATAATTGAGAATAACGAAACAACTTATCAAACTGATAAAGTTAATGATTTAGAGTGGAAACTTCGTGAAGCCCGTCAACTTAAGAGTGATGTTGCTGATTTCAACAACAAGTTAGTTACACTTCATAACATAATTATTGACGCTTATGATGACAGTAATGACCAAGATACTTTAACAACTATCGCAGATTTATTTAATCTTGAACTAAGTAAAGAAATAGAGTTTTCTGCCACAATAGAAGTAAGTGGAATTATGCGTGTATCTTTAACCGATAATTATGATTTAGAAACTATGTTAAATGATGAACTTTCAGTATCCACTTATGGTGCTGATGTAGATGTAAATGATTATTCTATTTATGATGTAAGAGAGGAATCCTAATATGGCAGTTATTACTTTAGAAGTCCCGTCCAAAGCCCAAATGGGCTATGGATTGGGCAAGGCTATTCAATATGGCGTTGAATATGTAGTCTTAAATGATAACCAGATTGAACTATCATCTGGTGATGAAATGAAATTGGCAAAAATGATGGTCGCTTTTCAAGGTAAGTTAATTAGTTCTAACATACAGAAAAATGTGCGTGTTGATTTGCCCAAGCACGAAGCATAATGTCAGACCCCTATGATATAATAGGGGACAACGAAACAGGGGCAGTTTGCTAGAGTTCTAGCCCAATGTCGTAAGTAAGAACTAGCACTTAAGTTTATGTCAGACCCCCCTGATATAATAATCCTACCAACCCAACTAACAAAGGAAACCAAATGGCTAGAGCAATAACAGTAAAGGTGGCAACACCAAAGGTAATCAAGGCACTAGAGGCTAAGTTAGCCCAAATTGAGATAGACTACGCTGGTCAAGAAGCCAACGAAGCAAAGTTCCAAGAAGCATACAAGGCTTGGCAAGATAGTCTAAAAGACTTCGCTCTCGCTAATATCGCAACCGCAACTAACCTTCGCACAGGGTATCGTTCTTGGAGTGAAACTCTAAATGTTGATTTTGATGTCAGCACAAAAGGCTCTAACTTCCCTGTTGAGCCAACCCGTGAGTTTAACCAAATGGCAAATTATGAATACAAAAATTCCAAAGAGGAAATCACAAACGCTCTTAACATCTTGCGTATGACAGATGAGGAAACAGTTAATGCTTCCACTATGAAGTCTATCGCTCAATATCTCTAATTAACTTGGGCGGGAAGGGTAATTGACTTCCCGCCACTTATTTGATAGGATATGATAATGAACTCAACGGCAGTAGTTTTAATCTTAGCAGTATTACTTGGAGTATTTATAGCGATAGGAGGAATACTTTAATGGGAGCAAGAGTTAATTTCGTATTTAAAACAGAGTTAGATATGCCTAACATTGTGCTATATTCACATTGGGGCGAAACAACTTGGCGTGAGGATTTAGCGTTAGCACTTACCGCCGCAAAAAAGCGTACTGATATGGGAGATGTTCCGTATGCTCTCCGCATTGTAATTGACCAACTAACAAAAGATGGGCGGGATAGCGAAACAGGCTTCGGTATCTATGTAGCAAATGCTGACACACCTTATATGGACGAAGTAGTAGAAATAGATTTCACTACTCAAATGGTAAATGATAATGGACATTGGCACAGTTTTGAAAGTTTTATTTCATATATGGAAGAGGTTCACAATTACCACAACACATAAACCATACACTATAGATGAACTTGTAACACTTATCTATGAGCAATATCAAGATCACTTTGATTCTGCAAAAAATGATTGTGATTGTAATTTGCATATGACTATGGAATTTATAGTAAGTTATATGTAAAACCTTGCGTGTCCCACTTGACAAAGTGGGACAGCTGGGCGCGGGGGTGTGATTAAAATCACACTTTACGATATGTGATATATATCACTGAAATATATCTCAAAATATGAGATTACGATTAGACTTTTACGATTACGATATGCTAAAATCTACCTATGGAAACCTTTAGAATATATGAAATAGATTATTCAGTATCACCAGGGGGTATAAATATGTTTGAAGTATATCCTGATTTAGATAATGATTACGATACAGGTGGATATCCACTATATGAATCAGAATCTCTGATAAATTGTGTTAACTTCTGTTATAACAATGGTGTTAATTTTACTGTATTTACTTTATCACAAAATGAATTGGAGTATTCTAATGCTTGATATAATGGATAGTATTCATAGTGATACTTATTACTTTAATCACATTCCCGCCGTTTACGAAGATAGATCTTTTAGTCGTGAACAAATTCAAGATGCTAAACTAATTGGATACACAGAGGGGGACCATGTGGTTCTCCAGCTTTTAGACAAATCAATTACGATTGTCTATTCTATAGATATAGACTGGTTGCTTTACGATGAGGCTACTGACAAGGTGCGGGACTAGCCAAATGTCAGTACCCTATGCTACAATAAGACCCTACCCAACGAAAGGACAATAATGACTGAAAGAATAACTTGTACTAATTGTAAAACAATTTCTCCAATTCCTGCTTATGTTGTAGCACAACAATTTGGCACTTTCTGTTTACAATGCTGGGAATTAGGGGGAAAATTAAGTTATTATGAGTGGCTTAGCGGAATAACTCCAAGTTATGGAGCCTTTGATGAGGAGAATAAATAATGCCAAACTGGGTATTTAATGGATTAACTATAGAAGGTAATCCTGAATCTGTAACTAAATTAGTAAATCAAATGAATCAACCATTTAAAGTATTTCATCCCCACGCTTGGGATATTAATACTAAGACAAGTGTTGCAAAAGATATTCTTTATCCCGCCCCGCTTTTCGCATTCTGGAATATAATTAAACCAACAGACTTAGAGGCGTATCACAATCACGCAAAGGCAAAAGTTAACCTTGAGGCCAAAGGCGAAGATATGTGGAAAGAAGTCCACGCCGAACAAGAGGTCGGCAATGATTGGTACAACTGGAATCTCCGCAACTGGGGTGTTAAGTGGGACGTTGCCGTGTCTAGTGAAGAACAATATCCTGATACACGTATGGAAGGTCCTGTTGACAATGGCGATAACAAAGTAGTTTATTATAACTTTAATACTGCTTGGGGTGTTCCTAATGAAGCATTAACTAATCTATCTTCTCAGTATCCTGAACTACTCTTTACGCTTTCATATGAAGAGGAGACAGGCTGGGGCGGGGAAATGGAAATCCTTAGAGGTGAAGTAATATCAGATACATCTTGGAACTGGCAATGCAATGAATGTGATTACAAATATATTGGAGACCCTTCTGATATGTGGTGTGAAGATTGTGAAAATGAAGTATGCCGCAATTGCTTCTATGGTGCAGATATAGACAAGTGCGAAGATCATAGGGAGATGACAAATGCTTAATTACAATGATTTATCTCCACAAATGAAAAAGGCCATAGAACATAATGTTCCTTTAATTGATGTACTGCAGGGGGAGCTGAAAAACATTATGTATGAATGGCAACATAAGGATTTTGGAAATGAACAATGGGCAATTGGTTATCTAGACGCTATTGAAAATATCTACAATATGTGCTATGATATCATATTCTATCAATCAGATTTGGAGAAGGCAAATGGTTAATGAAAATCTAGGTGATGAGTTGTATGATAAGTTTAATAGTATTCTAGATGATCTTCAGACACTCCCCGTCGGTTTCTCGCTGGGTTGGCTGTTTGTATGGGACACCATACGTGATGTGGTCCTGGAACTAGACGAATGGGATTCAATCTTGGCCCCTAACACAGATCTAAAAACAATCTGGAATACATTCTGGGCAACACCTTGGGGCGGGTTTGACATAGAGGGCTCTGATGTAGTAGACTGGCTAGTTAAGGAAAATTTAATCTTAGCAGTTGAGGAGACAGAGTAATGACAGTGCGTAGCGAGAAGTTACACAAGCAGATAGTTGAGGGCCTAGGCCACGCTGACCTATCGCCTGCTGCTTTGGCTTACAAAATGCTTCACGAGAGTGCTTATGTAAATGAATCATTGCTTCAGTATATGGTTAACTACATAAACATAATGGCAACAGCCAAAATAGTTCCATTCCACTTAGCAGAAACACAATCTATATGTAAATACTTAAATCTTTCCCTAGAGGAGTTGGGTCTGACGGGGAATGTAGGTAGACAGGTGCCGAGATCTGTTGAGTACCTACAAGTATAAAGGGACGCTACACTAAGTCCTAGCCCCGAGTTTCATGTTGCTCGGGGCTTTTCTTTATTTAAATATATAAAATGTCGTGTCGTGCTAATTAATTAATCAGACATTACGAACTCGGCGGGAATTTCTCTGGAACTTTTTTAATCTTAATCCATATACATATAATAAACATTACGAAGAGCTATATATTTTTCCAGACATTACGAACGCATAATAAAATTCTCTGGAAGTTTGTGTATATGATCTTATAAATGTATCTAAAAATAAATATATTTAAAATGTGATCAAAATCACACAGAATAATCTCAAAATGTGAACATATTGTGTACATTTGTATCAAAATTGTCTAAAATATGCACAAAAAAGTGTGATTTTTATCACATAATTTTATGTGTGTGCAAATTTGACATTACGATGGGCATTATGATATGCTCTATAACCAGTAACAATGTATATATAATTATTAACTGATATTATTCATCATCTATTGAATATATTCTCCACTTTACTCCACTTTGATCCACTCTTTGCCACATATATCGCATAATTTTCTTTGAAATAATATGACCCAGTGATGCTTCTTACAGTCATTTTCATCTATCATAATTTGGCGGGGGATTGGCAATACTCACATATGATCTTTTGATTCTCTAGGATCCATTTGTGTTTACACTGTTCTATATTGGCTATAATTCGGTTAATGTCTCAGTTTCCTTATATGATGTTGTATATGGGG